>Ga0208243_1000024_pt1 | contig 242858 bp, 239 predicted proteins | sample Subbio2Aug_QV12A_FD_184826 | JGI IMG/M metagenome (GOLD analysis project Ga0208243, IMG submission 184826) | Serpentinite rock and fluid subsurface biosphere microbial communities from McLaughlin Reserve, California, USA - CR12Aug_QV12A (SPAdes) | ecosystem: Environmental > Terrestrial > Deep... | reverse complement strand
GCCGACCGCCTGCAGACCAGCATGAACCTGGCCCTGGGCTCGGCCCTGGCCAGCATCGGCCTGACCATTCCGGCGGTGGTGATCGCCGCCGTCTGGCTCGACCTGCCGCTGGTGCTCGGCCTGAGCTCCAAGGACATTGCCCTGCTGGGCATCACCCTGCTGGTGAGCGCCATCACCCTGGGCACCGGGCGGACCAACCTGATGCAGGGCGCGGTGCACCTGGTGCTGTTCGCCGCCTTCCTGTTCCTGTCGCTGGTGCCCTGATGACCGCCGTGAACCGCCTGCTGGCGCTGCTGGGCACCCGGCTGCCCTTGATCCAGGCGCCCATGGCCGGGGTGCAGGGCGCAGCCCTCGCGGCGGCGGTGTGCGAGGCCGGCGCACTGGGTTCGGTGCCCGGCGCCACCCACACGCCCGACACCCTGCGGGCCGAACTGACCGAGCTGCGCGCGGCCACCGAACGGCCCTGGAACGTCAACTTCTTCTGTCACACGACGCCGGTGTTCGAGCCCGCCCGGGAAGCGGCCTGGCGGGCCACGCTGGCGCCCTTTCATGCCGAGGCCGGCATCGATGGGTCGCAGGTGCCCCCCGGCGCCGGTCGCCAGCCCTTCAGCGCCGCGCTGGCCGATGCCCTGGAGCCGTTCGCGCCCCGGGTGGTGAGCTTCCATTTCGGCCTGCCGGACGCCGCGCTGGTGGCACGCATCAAGCGCTGGGGCAGCGTGGTCATGTCGTCGGCGACCACGGTCGAGGAAGGGCTGTGGCTGCAGCAGCACGGCGCCGACGTGGTGATCGCCCAGGGCCTGGAAGCCGGTGGGCACCGCGGGCATTTCCTGAGCGACGACCTGTCGCGCCAGATGGGCCTGATGGCCCTGCTGCCGCAGCTGGTGGCTGCGCTGAACGTGCCGGTGGTGGCGGCCGGCGGCATGGCCGATGCGGCCGGGGTGCGCGCCGCCATGGCGCTGGGTGCGGCCGGGGTGCAGACCGGCACGGTCTGGCTGTGCTGCCCGGAGGCCACCACCAGCGCGGTGCACCGCGCAGCGCTGACCGGGCCGGACGCCGCCCACACCGCGCTCACCACCGCCTTCACCGGCCGGCCGGCGCGCGGCATCGTCAACCGCGCCATGCGCGAGCTGGGCCACCTGCCCGCCACGGCGCCGGCCTTCCCGACCGCCACCGCCGCCATGGCGCCGCTGCGCAGCCACTGGGAGGCACAAGGCCGGGGCGATTTCACGCCGTTGTGGGCGGGCCAGAACACGCGCGGCTGCCGCCCGGTGCCGGCGGCCGAGGTGGTCAACACCCTGGCCGCCGGGCTGACCCGGGGGCCGGACCGCTAGTCGCGCAACCAGCGCCGCAGTCCGCCGGGGGTGCCGGCTTGCTTGAGGGTGTCGCGCGCTTCCTCCAGGGCCTGCGCCAGCGCTTCCACCGCGCCTTGCCGGGCCAGGGCCAGCGCATCTTCACTGATCGCCGACTCGGGCGGCAGCCCGGCCTCCCAGGCCAGGGACTGCTGGGCCGCAGCGCGCTCGCGCTCCAGGTCGGCCACCTGACGGCGCAGGACCACCAGCAGAGCGGTCAGCCGGGCGTCGTCCCACCCGCTGGCAGGCTGTGCCTGCAACACCTGCTGCTGCAGGCGCAGCAAGGTGGGCAGATCGCCGCCGGCATGGGCCCGGTTGGCCTCGGCCATGAGGGCGGTCTTGCGGATGCGCTGCGCCGGGTCGGGCTCGCGGTCGGGGTGCAGGGCGCTGGCCAGCTGGCGGAACAGTCGGCGCAACAGGGTGGCGGGATCGTCCGGAGCGGCTGTGTCTGTAGCGGCTGTGTCTGTAGCATTTTTATCCGGAGTGCTTTCGTCCGGGAGTGGCAACGCCTGCGCAGGCTGCTGGCGGCGCTTCTCCCGGCGGGCTTGCCGGGCTTCGCGCCGGGCATCCCGTTCGTGGGTCTGCTGGCGCCAGCCTTCCACCCGCTCCTGCCAACCTGCGCGGTCCTGCGCCTGGCGCTCGGCCAGGGGAATGTCGCTGTGGCGGTCGTGGGCCTCGCGGGCCGTGGCGTCACCGCAGCCGGCCAGTTCGGTGGCCAGGCGGGCCAGCCGGACCAGCGCCGCCCGGCGATCGGCACCGGCGAGCTGCTTGCCGTCCAGGGCCTCGGCCAGCCGACTCGCCAGCCCCTGGCGGACCTGGTTCAGGGCGGCGCGGGTGGGCTCGGTGGCCATCTGGAGTGCCTGCCGGTGGCGTTGACCCAGGGCCTGCAGCTCCGCCAGCTGGGTCTGGAGCCGGTCGATGCGCTGCAGCTGGCGGTTCCATTCGCGCACGGCCGCCGAGGTGCCTGGGGCTTCGCCGGCGATGGACAAGGTACGGTCGGGCATGGCGCTGGACTATATTGCCCCCTCGCTTTCACCGACCCGATCCATGGCCAAAGACAAGACCCTGTTCACCTGCAGCGACTGCGGCGGCACCTCGCCGCGCTGGATGGGCAAATGCCCGCATTGCAACGCCTGGAACACGCTGGTGGAGTCGGTGGCCGAATCGTCAGCACCGTCGAAGAACCGCTTTGCGGCCCTGGCGCCGTCGGCCGAGGTGAAGTCGCTGTCCGAGATCGAGGCGCAGGACGTGCAGCGCACCCCCACCGGGCTGGACGAGCTGGACCGGGTGCTGGGCGGCGGCGTGGTGGAAGGCGGTGTCGTGCTCATCGGCGGCGACCCGGGCATCGGCAAATCGACCCTGCTGCTGCAGGCGCTCGATGCGCTGCAGAAGCAGTCGCTGGACACCCTGTACGTGACCGGCGAGGAAAGCGGTGCCCAGGTGGCGCTGCGCTCGCGCCGGCTGGGCCTGGACGGCTCGCAGGTGAAGGTGCTGGCCGAGATCCAGCTGGAGAAGATCCTGGTCACGCTGGACGCGGTGCGCCCGGCCATTGCCGTGATCGACTCGATCCAGACGGTGTATTCCGAACAGCTCACCAGCGCGCCGGGTTCGGTGGCCCAGGTGCGCGAATGCGCCGCCCACCTGACCCGCGCGGCCAAGGCCAGCGGCACCGCCATCGTGCTGGTGGGCCATGTCACCAAGGAAGGCGCGCTGGCCGGGCCCCGGGTGCTGGAGCACATGGTGGACACGGTGCTGTATTTCGAGGGCGACACCCACAGCAGCTACCGGCTGATCCGCGCCATCAAGAACCGGTTCGGCGCGGTCAACGAGATCGGGGTGTTCGCCATGACCGAGCGTGGCCTGAAGGGCGTGAGCAACCCCAGCGCCATCTTCCTGTCGCAGCATGCCGAGCCGGTGCCGGGCAGCTGTGTGATGGTCACGCTGGAGGGCACCCGGCCCATGCTGGTGGAGCTGCAGGCGCTGGTGGACACCGGCGGGCCCTCGCCCCGGCGGCTGTCGGTTGGCCTGGATCGCGACCGGCTGGCCATGCTGCTGGCCGTGCTGCACCGCCACGCCGGCGTGGCCTGCATGGACCAGGACGTGTTCGTCAATGCGGTGGGCGGGGTGCGCATCAGCGAGCCGGCGGCCGACCTGGCGGTCATGCTGGCCATCACCAGCAGCCTGCGCGGGCGGCCACTGCCCAAAGGGTTCATTGCCTTTGGCGAGGTCGGTCTGGCCGGCGAGGTGCGCCCGGCGCCGCGCGGCCAGGAGCGCCTGAAGGAAGCCGCCAAGCTGGGGTTTTCGGTGGCGGTGGTGCCGCGCGCTAACCTGCCGCGCAAGGCTGAGCGCGGCGGCACCGAACTCTTCCCCGGCATGACGGTGCATGGCGTGGACCGCATCGAGGAAGCCATGGACCTGGCCCGCAGCCTGGCCTGACCCGGGCCGGGGCGCCCCCCGATTGAGGGGAAAATCCCGCCCCATGACCGTTCAACGCACCCTCATCGCCCTGGCCGCTGCGGCCCTGCTGATCTTTGCCCACCGCCAGTACGGCTGGCCGGGTGTGGCGGCCGTCTCGGGCGGCCTGGTCATGTGGCTGCTGCTGCATGTGACCCGGCTCATGACCATCGTCAAGCGCGCGGCCAACCGACCCATCGGCCATGTGGACAGCGCCGTCATGCTCAATGCCAGGTTGCACGCCGGCGACACCCTGCTGCATGTGATGGCCATCACCCGCTCGCTCGGCCAGGTGCTCACGGCCGAGGGCGAAGAACCCCAGGTGCTGCGCTGGACCGACCCGGGCGGCGCCTGGGTGGAGGCGCAGTTTGCAGCCGGCCGGCTGGCCTCCTGGGCGCTGCAGCGCCCGCCCGAGATGGCCGAAGCCGTGCCCGATCCGGCCTCCGATGCACCGTAAAATCCGGCGGTTGCCCCCAGGGCATACCCCCTATTCCGACAGCCTCTTCAAAGGACCCCCATGAGCCCCATCGTTCCCTCGATGTCCGACCGCGACGGCAAGATCTGGATGGACGGCCAGATGGTGGACTGGCGCGACGCCAAGATCCACGTGCTGACCCACACCCTGCACTACGGCTGCGGGGCTTTCGAGGGCGTGCGGGCCTACAACACGGTGGGCGGCACCGCCATCTTCCGGCTGGAAGAACACACCGAGCGGCTGTTCAACAGCGCCAAGATACTGCGCATGAAGATCCCCTTCAGCATGGAAGAGGTGATGGAAGCGCAGAAGGCGGTCATCCGCGAGAACCAGCTGGAAAGCGGCTACATCCGCCCCCTGACCTGGATCGGCGACCGCAAGCTCGGCGTGAGCCCCAAGGGCAACACCATCCACCTGATGGTCGCGGCCTGGGCCTGGGGCGCCTACCTTGGTGAAGAGGGCCTGAAGCGCGGCATCCGCGTCAAGACCAGCAGCTACACCCGCCACCACGTCAACATCACCATGACGCAGGCCAAGGCGGTGAGCAACTACACCAACAGCATCCTGGCCAACATGGAAGCCACCGACGAGGGCTACGACGAAGCCCTGCTGCTCGACTCCAGCGGCTTCGTGAGCGAGGGCGCGGGTGAGAACCTGTTCGTCATCAAGAACGGCGTCATCTACACCCCCGACCTGTCGGCCGGCGCCCTGAACGGCATCACCCGCAACACGGTGTTCCACATCGCCAAGGACCTGGGCCTGGAGATCGTGCAGAAGCGCATCACCCGCGACGAGGTCTACATCGCCGACGAAGCCTTCTTCACCGGCACCGCCGCCGAGGTGACCCCGATCCGCGAACTCGACCGCATCGAACTCGGCAAGGGCGACTACGTGGGCACCCGCGGCCCCATCACCGAGAAGATCCAGTCGGCCTTCTTCGACATCGTCAACGGCCGCAACCCCAAGTACGCCAGCTGGCTGTCCAAGGTCTGAAGGAGCCCGCCATGAGTCAAGGCACCGTCGAACTCAAGGCCAAAGACCTCAATGCCCACGGCGGGGTGTTCTGCCCCAGCCCGCTGGCCGACATGAAGCTCTGGAACAGCCACCCCAAGGTCTACCTGGACGTGGCCCGCACCGGTGAGGGGAAGTGCCCGTACTGCGGCACGGTGTACCGGCTGGCTGCAGGTGAGCAGGTGGCGCACGGGCATTGACCCACGGCCTCCCTGGGAGAAGCGGCTGGCCCATGGCGGGCGTGGATAATCCGCCGCGAGGCAATCAGTTGCCATAAAGACAACGACAGGGGAGAGGCATGATTCTGGTCACCGGCGGCGCCGGCTTCATCGGCGCGAACTTCGTGCTGGACTGGCTCGCACGCAGCGACGAGCCGGTGATCAACCTCGACAAGCTCACCTACGCCGGCAACCTGGAGAACCTCGCTCCGCTGCGGGGCGACGCCAGGCATGTCTTTGTGCAGGGCGACATCGGTGACAGCGCACGGGTGTCAGCGCTGCTGTCGGAGCACCAGCCGCGTGCCGTGGTCAATTTCGCCGCGGAGAGCCATGTGGACCGCTCGATCCATGGGGCCGAAGACTTCATCCAGACCAACATTGTGGGCAGCTTCCGGCTGCTGGAGTCGGTCCGGGCCTACTGGAACCAACTGCCCGATGGCGGCAAGGCGGCATTCCGCTTCCTGCACGTGAGCACCGACGAGGTGTACGGCAGCCTGGCACCCGACGCGCCAGCCTTCACCGAAACCCACGGGTTCGAGCCCAACAGCCCCTACAGCGCCAGCAAGGCGGCCAGCGACCATCTGGTGCGCGCCTGGCACCACACCTACGGCCTGCCAGTGCTCACCACCAACTGCAGCAACAACTACGGGCCGCTGCACTTCCCCGAGAAGCTGATCCCGCTGATGATCGTCAACGCCCTGGCCGGCCAGCCGCTGCCGGTGTACGGCGACGGCATGCAGATCCGCGACTGGCTCTACGTCACCGACCACTGCAGCGCCATCCGCCGCGTGCTGGAAGCTGGCCGGGTGGGCGAGACCTACAACATCGGCGGCTGGAACGAGAAGCCCAACATCGAGATCGTGCGCACCATCTGCGCATTGCTCGACGAACTCCGCCCTCGCGCCGACGGCCAGTCGTACGCCACGCAGATCACCCATGTGAAGGACCGCCCCGGCCACGATCGCCGCTACGCCATCGATGCCCGCAAGATCGAACGCGAGCTGGGCTGGAAGCCAGCCGAGACCTTCGAGACCGGCATCCGCAAGACGGTGCAGTGGTACCTGGAGCACCCGGACTGGGTGGCCAACGTGCAGAGCGGCGCTTACCGCGACTGGGTGGCCACGCAATACGCCGAGGGACGCCCTTGAACATTCTGCTGCTGGGCGCCAACGGCCAGGTGGGATGGGAACTGCAGCGCAGCCTGGCCCCACTGGGCAACCTGCATGCAGCCGATCGCACCCAGGCCGACCTGGAGCATCCTGACCGCCTGATGGTTCTGGTGGACCAGGTGCAACCGGATGTGATCGTGAACGCCGCCGCGCACACGGCGGTCGACAGGGCCGAATCCGAACCGCAGCGCGCCCATGCCATCAATGCCGAAGCGCCCGGCATGCTGGCCCGGCTGGCGGCCGAGCGCAGCGCGTGGCTGGTGCACTACTCAACCGACTACGTGTTCGACAGCAGCGGCAGCCGGCCCTGGACTGAAGATGACCCGACGGGTCCGCTCAGCGTGTACGGCCGCACCAAGCTGGCAGGTGAAGAAGCCGTTCGGGCCAGCGGTGCCAGGCACCTCATCTTCCGGACCAGCTGGGTGTATGCCTCGCGTGGCGGCAACTTCGCGCGCACCATGCTGCGGCTGGGTGCCGAGCGCGAGCAGCTACGGGTGATCGACGACCAGGTCGGGGCCCCCACCGGGGCGGACCTGATCGCCGACGTGACCGCCCACGCCCTGCGGCAAGCCATGGCGCAGGGCACCGCAGGCACCTTCCACCTGGCCCCCACTGGTCAGACCAGCTGGCATGGCTATGCGCAGTTCGTGTTCGAGGCGGCGCGCCGCCTGAAGCCCGACATCCCATTGAAGGTGCGGACGGTGGAGGCCATTCCGACCACGGCCTACCCCACCCCGGCGCAGCGCCCGCTCAACTCACGTCTGGATACAACCCGGCTGCAGACCACCTTCGGATTGCAGCTGCCCCACTGGCACACTGGCGTGTTGCGCATGCTCCACGAGACGCTCTGATCACCATGACCGCACGCAAAGGCATCATCCTCGCCGGCGGATCGGGCACCCGCCTGCATCCCGCCACGCTGGCCATCAGCAAGCAGCTGCTGCCGGTGTACGACAAGCCCATGATCTATTACCCGCTGAGCACGCTGATGCTGGCGGGCATCCGCGAGGTGCTGATCATCAGCACCCCGCAGGACACGCCCCGCTTCCAGCAGCTGCTGGGCGATGGCAGCGCCTGGGGCATGAACCTGCAATACGCGGTGCAGCCCAGCCCCGACGGCCTGGCCCAGGCGTTCCTGATCGGTGAGACCTTCCTGAATGGCGCGCCCAGCGCGCTGGTGCTGGGCGACAACATCTTCTACGGCCATGACTTTGCGCCGCTGCTCAAGGCGGCGGATGAGCAGACCTCGGGTGCCACCGTGTTCGCTTACCACGTGACCGACCCGGAGCGTTATGGCGTGGTCGAGTTTGACGCCCAGGGCCGCGCCCGCAGCATCGAAGAGAAGCCCGCCCAGCCCAAGAGCCCGTATGCCGTCACCGGCCTGTACTTCTACGACGCACAGGTGGTGGACATCGCCAAGGCGGTCAAGCCCAGCGCGCGCGGCGAACTGGAAATCACCTCGGTCAACCAGGCCTACCTGGAACGCAACCAGCTCACGGTGCAGATCATGCAGCGCGGCTATGCGTGGCTGGACACCGGCACCCACGACAGCCTGCTGGAGGCCGGCCAGTTCATTGCCACACTGGAGCACCGGCAGGGTCTGAAGATCGCCTGCCCGGAAGAGATTGCCTGGCGCGCCGGCTGGATCAGCAGCGAGCAGCTGCTGGCCCTGTCTGCGCCACTGCGCAAGAACAGCTACGGCCTGTACCTCGAGCGGCTGCCGCAGGACCGCGTGATCAGGGGCCGCCCGTGAACCTGACCGTGGTGCCGACCGAGATTCCCGGTGTGCTCATCCTCGAGCCCAAGGTGTTCGGCGACAGCCGAGGCTTTTTTCTGGAGAGCTTCAACCAGGACACCTTCAAGCAGGCCACCGGGCTCGACGTAAACTTCGTGCAGGACAACCACAGCCGCAGCGGCAAAGGTGTCCTGCGGGGCCTGCATTACCAGCTGCAGCCGCATGCCCAGGGCAAGCTGGTGCGGGTGGTCAGCGGCAGCGTGTTCGACGTGGCTGTGGATATCAGGTGCGACTCGCCCACTTACGGTCGATGGGTAGGCGTCAGCTTGAGCGCCGAGAATCACCGGCAACTGTGGATTCCGCCGGGTCTGGCGCACGGGTTTCTCGTGACCAGCGAGTCGGCGGATTTCTTTTACAAGACCACCGATTACTACAAGCCATCGTTAGAGCGAGTACTGGCCTGGGATGATCCCGACCTTGCAATTAGCTGGCCCACAGACGTTCCTCCCATCTGTTCGTCGAGGGATGCAGCAGGCATGAGCCTGGCTGCGTTCTCCTCATCCCACGAAATCCTGAAATCCTAGGCGAGACTCCACTTCCTATTCGACCGACTACAAGATGCTTAACAACTCTTCGATTCTGATCACCGGCGGTACCGGCTCATTCGGCAAGGCCTTCGTCAAGACCGTGCTGGCTCGCTACCCCCAAGTGCGCCGGCTCGTGATTTATTCGCGCGATGAACTCAAGCAGTTCGAGATGCAGCAGGTGTTCTCGGATCGCCAGTACGCAGGACTGCGTTACTTCATCGGCGACATTCGGGATGAATCGCGCTTGCGCAGGGCACTGGAAGGCATCGACGTGGTCGTGCACGCAGCCGCCCTCAAACAGGTACCAGCAGCCGAATACAACCCCTTCGAGTGCATCAAGACCAACGTACTGGGCGCCCAGAATCTGATCGAGGCTTGTCTGGACGCAGGCGTCAAGCGCGTGGTCGCACTGTCCACCGACAAGGCTGCAGCCCCGATCAACCTTTATGGGGCAACCAAGTTGTGCTCGGACAAACTCTTTGTCGCTGGAAACAACATCCGAGGAAGTCGCGACATCCGCTTCAGCGTGGTGCGCTACGGCAATGTGATGGGAAGTCGTGGCTCGGTGATTCCCTTCTTCCTCGAGCGCCGCAAAAGCGGCGTGCTCCCGATCACGGACCCCAACATGACGCGCTTCAACATCTCCCTTGAGGAAGGCGTGGACATGGTGCTGTGGTCGATCGAGAACGCGCTGGGGGGTGAAGTGCTGGTACCCAAAATTCCTTCGTACCGCATCACAGATGTGGCCACCGCGATCGACCCTGGATGCCGCCAAGAAATCGTGGGCATCCGACCTGGCGAAAAGATTCACGAAGAAATGATCACCGCCAGCGACAGCTTCAACACCGTCGACATCGGTCGTTACTTCTCGATCCTGCCAACCTCGGGTCTTGTCGACATCGAAAGTTACTCACGGCGATTCAACGGCAAACCAGTTACACCAGGCTTTGCCTACGACAGCGGTTCCAATCCTGATTTCCTGACGGTCGAGCAACTGCGAGAGCTGATCGCTCGCCACGTGACGAGTTTCGAAGCTTGAGGCCATGACCCATATTCCTTACAGCCGGCAAGAGATCGACGCCTCGGACATTGAGGCCGTCACGCAGGCCCTGCGCTCAGACTTTCTCACCCAAGGACCACGCATCGATGCGTTCGAGGCCGCCTTCTCAGCGGAGCACCAGGTGAAGCATGCAGTGGCTGTGAGTAGCGCCACTGCCGGGCTGCACATCGCTTGCCTCGCACTGGGTGTGGGTCCTCGCTCGCTGGTATGGACTTCACCCAACAGCTTCGTAGCTTCTTCAAACTGCGCGCTGTACTGCGGCGCTGAAGTCGACTTCGTCGACATCGACCCCCTGACCCGCAACATGTGTACCCGACAGCTGGAGGAGAAGCTGGCGAAGGCAGAACGGGCAGGTCGCCTACCTTCTGTTGTCATTCCGGTTCACTTCGCCGGTTTCGCGTGCGACATGCGCGCAATTTCGGCGCTTGCCGGTCGCTACGGCTTCAAGGTGATCGAGGACGCATCCCATGCCACTGGAGCCGCTTACGAAGGTGCACCGATCGGCAGTCGATATGCAGACCTCTCGGTCTTCAGCTTTCACGCCGTCAAGATCATCACAACCGGAGAGGGCGGAATGGTCACCACATCCTCCGACAGGCTGGCCATGCAACTGCGCAGCCTGCGGTCCCACGGCATCACGCGCGACCCGGCCGCGTTCGAGGGCTCCGCGCATGGGCCTTGGTACTACGAACACCAGCAGCTGGGCTTCAACTACCGCATCACCGATATCCACGCCGCGCTGGGACTGTCTCAACTTCAGCGCATGACGGGCTGGCGTGAAGCCCGAGAGCGCTTGGCTGATCGGTACGACTTCAAGTTACGGGGTCTGCCGTTGCGTTCGCCAGCCCGCCCTGCTGGCCGCACGAGTTCGTGGCACCTCTATGTCGTGGAGCTGGGCTCTGACTCCCACACCATCGACCGGGGCCGGGTGTTCGCGGCCATGCGCGAGGCAGGAATCGGGGTCAACGTGCACTACATCCCGATTCACACACATCCTCACTACCAGCGCCTCGGCTTCAAGCAGGGTGATTTTCCGGCTGCAGAAGCCTATTACCTGCGGGCCCTCTCACTGCCCCTATACCCTGCCATGAGCGACGCCCAACAGGACCACGTTGTGGACCTGCTCGCCCAAGCCCTCGAAGCTCAGCGCTGATCTCCATGGAACTCGTTCTAGGCACTGTGCAGTTCGGTCTGGCCTACGGCATTGCTGGGTCGAGCGCTCGCGTGGACGACACCACCGCGCGAGCCATTCTCGAACTGGCCTGGGCATCCGGCATCCGCACGCTCGACACGGCGCCGGCTTATGGCGACATTGAAGAAAGGCTGGCTGGGCTTTGCGAAGGTTTGGAGTTCCGCACCGTGAGCAAGGTCAGCAGCGTTGGTCCGAGGAGGCGGCTTGACGAAGCGTGGTTGCTGCATTCGCTACAGCAAAGCCTGCAGCGCTTGGGCTCGCGTCTGTCTGGGGTGTTGTTTCACCACGCACAGGACCTTCATGGTGAGTCAGGCGACCGTCTGTGGTCTCTGGCCCGCGACTGGACTCGGTCGCATGGTATCGCGCTCGGCAGTTCCGGCTACACACCGCAAGAGCTGCGGTTACTGCATCAGACACACAACCTGGATTTCGTTCAGCTGCCCGGCAATGCCCTGGATCAGCGGATCCAGGATCACGGCGTGGGTACGCGAGAGGTGCATCTGCGGTCCTGCTTTTTGCAAGGACTGCTCCTGATGCCACAACCAGAGGCCGAACACAAGCTCCCTGTGGCCACACCAGCCTTGCGGGCATGGCACACCTGGTTGCGCGAGCATGGTCTGTCACCGGTCACGGGCGCGTTATCGGTCGTGAAGAGCTTTCGCGAAGTGACGCATTGCGTGATCGGCGTTGACTCCCCCGATCAGCTATCAGGCGTCGCACATGCATGGGCAACAGCCCAGCCCCTTCCAGCACCCGCCCTCTCAAGCCTTGATCTGGATGTCATCGACCCCCGTCGCTGGAGATTGCCATGACTAAAGTGGTTGCCTTCATTCAGGCACGCTGCTCAAGCTCGCGTTTTCCGAACAAGGTACTCGCGCCACTCGCCGGCACAAGCATGATCGAGTTTATGGTGGCTCGTGCTAGGCGTTCGCAGCGGGTCAATGAGACCGTAGTGCTGACCAGCACGGATCCCAGCGACGATCCCTTGGCTGCTCTGCTCGCCCATGCGGGCATCAACTTCCATCGAGGTGACCTGCACGACGTGCTTGACCGCTTTGGCACCGCTGCAGAGCGCTTTCCCGCAGACGTCTACGTCCGACTCACAGGGGACTGTCCACTCATTGACCCTTCGATAATTGACCGAGTGATTGACGGACTCATCATGCACAGGGCGGACTATGCTTCAAATGTCGATCCGCCCACATTTCCAGATGGCCTTGACGTCGAAGCCTTCACGGTTGGGACCTTGAGGGCTGCATTACAGCTCGCCAAGAGACCGGCCGAACGCGAACACGTCACTCTCTGGATGCGCTCAGACGAAGCGGCATTCAAGCGCTGGAACCTCAGAGCACCTTTCGACATGGCCTCTCTTCGCTTGACCGTGGATTATCCCGACGATCTTCTGGTGGTACAGACACTCTCGGCCAACCTGCCCGAACCGCTACTGGCCGATTTGTATGAGTGCCTCCGAATCCTGGATCAGCAGCCGGAACTGCTGGCGGCCAACCCTCATGGCCGGAATGAAGGTCTGACTATTTCTCTGAACAACGACACAGCTAACAGGAGCCAGCCATGAAACGCTGCACGCAATGCGGACTTCCCGAAACCCACGAAACCATCGCCTTTGACGAGCATGGCGTCTGCAACATATGCCGACAACACGAGTTCAAGAAGGACAAGATTGATTGGACGGCTAATAAAAAAGCGCTGGACTCGTTGATTGAAGAGCACCGGGGCAAATACGACTACGACTGCATAGTGCCGTTCAGCGGAGGCAAGGACAGTACCTGGACGCTCTACTACCTCATGAAGGAATACGGCATCAAGCCGCTTGTAGTGCGCTTTGATCATGGCTTCATGCGCCCCAATCTCGAAGCCAACGTCAAGAAGACCATGCGCCATCTCGGTGTAGACATGATCAGCTTCACGCCGAACTGGAAGGTGGTTCAGCGGCTGATGTTGCAGTCCTTCCTCGAAAAGGGCGATTTCTGTTGGCATTGCCATACCGGGATCTTTTCCTACCCGATGTGGGTGGCACTCCAGACGAAAGTGCCGCTGATTTTCTGGGGTGAGCCTTCGGCGGAATACACCGCCTATTTCAGCTACGGCCAGAAAGAAGAGGTCGATGAGAAACGCTTCAACAGATACGTCAATCTCGGCATCAGCGCCGACGACATGTTCGTGCGCCTAGGTGGCAATGTCGATCCGCGCGACCTCAAGCCCTACTCATACCCTCCGTTGAAGGAGCTGCGCAGCCTGAACTACCGATCCGTCTGCTTGGGCTCCTATGTTCCATGGGACGTGAAGACGCAGTCCGAGACGATTCAGCGGGAGCTAGGCTGGCAAGGTGATCTGGTTGAAAACGTGCCGCCCCAGTACCAGTACGAGAAGATCGAGTGCTACATGCAAGGCGTACGGGATTACATCAAGTACATCAAGCGGGGCTACTCGCGCCCGACGCATCTGGTCGCCCTCGACGTGCGCAACGGTCGCTTGACCACCCAGGAAGGTCAGAGCCTGGTGGATGAGTACGAAGGCCGCCGCCCTCCCAGTCTGGATCTGTTTCTTGAGTTTGTTGGCCTCAATGAAAAGGAATTCCTTGAGATTGCAATGAGCCATCAAGTGTCGCCCTACGTCCATGACCCGGCTATCACCCAGGAAGGCCCGCGGATGCCCGACTTTGACCGCTGGAGCCGGGATGGCCACATGGCCAGGGTAGACGCTGATGAAATCCTTGCACGTTGGCGCGCCCGCAAAGGCATGTGACTACCTGATCATGAACACACTGTCACCAGCGCGGGTAGGCATCATCGATTACCAGGCCGGTAACGTGCACTCCATCAAGAACGCTCTGGAGCATCTGGGAGCCGATGTCACTGTCGTGCACACGCCGGAACAGGTCGACGAGGTTTCCCACCTGCTGTTGCCTGGGGTGGGCGCCTTCGGTCATTGCGCCACACGCTTGCGAGAGAGTCGGCTGCTGACACGCATCCGGGACTGGGCATTTCAAGAACAGCGCCCTTTGCTAGGTATCTGCGTGGGCATGCAGCTCATGGCCGAGTGGAGCGAAGAACTAGGTCACCAACATGGTCTCGACTGGGTGGGAGGTACGGTTGAACGTCTGCCTGCCGATGTAAAGGGCTGCCGTGTGCCCCACGTGGGTTGGAATACGGTGCGCTTTCTGGAGGGATTCGGTGACTTTATGCCCGACGATTCAGCCGACTTCTATTTCGACCACTCTTACGCGTTTACTCACGTTACCCGTGGGAGAGTCATTGGAAGTTGCTGGCATGGACGGACATTCCCCGCGCTGATTGCGATGGGCTCCATCGTCGCGGCGCAGTTCCATCCAGAAAAGAGCCAGTCGGCGGGGCTACGGCTGCTCTCCGGATTTCTCCAGATGCCATCGACACCCGTATGCTGAAGAGACGTCTCATACCAAAGCTGCTCGTCCAACATCGCGTGGTCGGCGGGCGCACGCGACCGGTTCTCGTCACGACCCAGGGATTTTCCCGTTCCATCGACGTGGGCGATCCTGTGTCGCAGGCCAAGATCTACGAGGCCCAACTTGCCGACGAACTGGTGGTGCTGAACATTGATCGCACGCCCATTGCCGAGGACGAAGTCATGCTGGACCTGATCGAGCGTCTGGCAAGTGAAACGTTCATGCCGCTGTGCGTTGGTGGTGGCGTGTCATCGGTCAGCGATTTCAGTTTGCTGCTGTCTCGGGGAGCCGACAAGGTAAGCATCAATACCGCTGCGATGTGCGACCCTTCCTTGATACAAGCTGCTGCGCTTGAGCTCGGTGCGCAATGTGTGGTGGTGTCCATCGACTACGCCGTTGACGAAGAGGGTGTGGCGTGGGTACACGATGCGAGCAGATCGTGGCCAGATCGCCGACGCCTTGACGACTGGGCTATGGAAGCCGTTTCGCGCGGTGCGGGCGAGCTGCTGCTCTGCGATATCGAGCGCGATGGCACAGGCCAGGGCTTGAGCTGGACGGTATGTCGGGACCTCGCTGAGCACGTCAACGTGCCCGTCATCCTGTCGGGAGGCTGCGGTCGAGCCGAGCATTTTGTGGAGGGCTTTGCTCAAGGACATGCCGAAGGCGTGGCGGCGGGCACGTTCTTCTGCTTCCGCGACCAGAATCCCATGCAGACGCGGGCTCATATTCGCAATGCAACCATTCCAATCCGAATGGAGACGTGATGTTTCTTGAGGCCACAGACCGTTGGCGAGATGAAAAGATCGCCCTGTTTCTACTCGAACCCGACCACGTGGGCGACGCTTATGTGAATTGGCTCAACGACGCCCGGGTCAATCGTTTTCTGGAAAGCCGTTTTGCGCAACACGACTTGGTCAGTACCAAGCGATTTGTGGAACTATGCCGACAGGACGAGAACACGCTCATGTTGGGTATTCGCGCTCCATCACTAGCCATGCGACATGTGGGCAACATCAAGCTTGGGCCGATCGACCATCGGCATCGCACCGCCGATATAGGTATCCTCATCGGGGAGCCCTCTGCCTGGGGGCGCGGTCTTGCACGAGCCGCCATTGAACGCATCGTGGACATCGCTCGAACAGAGCTAGGCCTGCGCAAGCTCACGGCAGGTTGTTATGCATCCAATGCCGGGAGTGCCAGGGCGTTCGAAGCGGCTGGCTTTGTGATCGAAGGGCGTCGACCAGCGCAGTTCCTTCTTGATGATCAACCCGAAGACCTCATCCAAATGGGGCATTTACTGAATGCTTCTGCCTGAATCCGCCGCCAACCCATAACCCGCCAACCCATGCATCGCTATCAAACATCTGAAGACATGCTCGCCCGTGCCGAGCGGGTCATTCCGCTGGGAAGTCAAACTTTCAGCAAGAGCCGGACGCAGTACCCGCATGGGGTGTCTCCCTATTTCATCCAGCGCGGCCAAGGCTCGAGAGTGTGGGACGTCGATGGCAACGAATACATCGATTTTGTGAGCAGCCTGGCGTCGGTGACATTGGGCTACCAGGATCAGGACGTCCAAGCAGCGGTGAAGGCACAGCTTGAAGACGGAGTTATCTTCTCTTTGCCCCACCCGCTCGAAACCGAGGTGGCCGAGCTGATCACCGAGATGGTTCCCTGTGCCGAGATGGTCCGTTTCGGCAAAAACGGCTCCGATGCCACTTCGGGAGCCATCCGTCTGGCGCGCGCCTACACCTCGCGCGATCGCGTTGCGGCATGTGGCTACCACGGCTGGCAAGACTGGTACATCGGCTCCACAGCAAGGCATCGCGGTGTCCCGCAGGCCGTGCGTGATCTCACCCACAACTTCACTTTCAACGATGCGGACTCCCTCGAGGCATTGCTCAAGGCGCACCCGGGAGAATTCGCAGCGGTGATCCTAGAACCGATGAATGTGGCATTCCCCACACCGGAGTTTCTACAACGTGCGCAGAGCCTGGCACGTGAACATGGCGCGCTGCTGGTGTTCGACGAGACCATCACTGGGTTTCGGTTTCATAATGGCGGCGCCCAGGCCTTGTTCGGCGTGACACCCGATCTGGCCACATTTGGAAAAGGGCTTGCCAACGGCTACCCCGTTTCGGCTGTCGCGGGGCGACGCGAGGTGATGAAGCTGATGGAGGACATCTTTTTTTCCTTCACCTTCGGCGGAGAGACGCTGTCGCTCGCGGCCGCCAAAGCCACACTGACCAAGCTCAGGACCGAGCCTGTGGTCGATCGCTTGAGTGCCACAGGACAGAAGATCATGTCGGGCGCCTCCGACATCATCCGACGGCATGCCCTGGAAGACATTTTTCACGTCAGCGGCCACCCGACCTGGAGCTTTCTCATCATCAAGGACGCGCGTGGCGCCACGGCGTTCGAAATCAAGACGCTCTGGATGCAGGAGATCCTTGCGCGCGGGATCTTGTCAGTGGGCACGCACAACGTGTCCTATGCACACACCGATGCTGACGTGGAGCGCCTGTTGTCGGTGTATGAGGAAGTCCTGCCTGCGATCGGCGAGCACCTTACGGCTGGCACGCTCCAGGCAGCACTGCGCTGCGAGCCGCTGGCGCCGCTCTTCAAGGTTCGGTAGCCCTCATGCGGGTTGCGTTTCGGGTGGATGCGTCCCTTCGCATCGGCAGCGGTCACGTCATGCGATGCCTTGTGCTTGCAGATCGGCTGCGCGCGGCTGGTGCCAGCTGTCACTTTGTGATGCGCGAACACGAAGGTCACCTGGGCAGCACCGTCAAACAGCGCGGACACGAACTGAACCTGCTAGCACGAAACGAAGAGGCGCCAACGACCACGGGCTACGCCACATGGCTTGGCGCTGCTTGGGAAACTGATGCCGCCGAGGCGCTCGCCCTGCTATCCGGTGGCGGGTTCGACTGGCTTGTGGTTGATCACTACGGCCTCGACCAGACATGGGAGACCCGCCTGAAAGGAGCGGTCAAGCACCTACTGGTCATCGACGATCTGGCCAACCGGCCCCATCAGGGCGAATTGCTGCTGGACCAAAATCTGGGACGGGAAGAGCGAGATTACTTAGCTCTGGTACCAGCGGACACGCACTTGATGATCGGCCCGCGGTTCGCGATGATGCAACGCGGCTTCTCGGAGTTGCGAGCAGGTGCGCTGGCCCGCCGACGGAAGTCGAGTTTTCCCCAGCGCTTGCTGATTTCGCTTGGCGGGGTAGATGCGGACAATATGACGGGGCTCGTGTTGTGTCTGCTCGCCGGAAGGCCTCCTGCCGGCATCGGTTCGGTTGACGTTGTGTTGGGCAAGCACGCTCCACACCGGCATGTCGTGCAAAAAGCGCTGCACACGCTGGGTATCCCGGGACATCTGCACGTGGACACGCCACATATGGCGCGTCTGGTAGCGGATGCGGACCTTGCCATTGGCGCCGCAGGTGTCTCGGCATGGGAGCGATGCGCGCTCGGCCTTCCGACCCTGCTCGTCCTGCTGGCCGAAAATCAGCGCGCAGGCGCGCAGGCCCTGGAGCGCGTCGGGGCCGGGTTCTGGCTTGGTGAAGGGGAGCAGATCGCCGCCAGATGGTCACTCGCCTGGGAACGCGTGCTGGAGCCCGAAACGTACCAGCGTATGCAAAACAGCGCCGCCTCCATCACCGACGGGCTCGGCGCCGACCGCGTAGTTGCTGCGATGAGGGAGTTCTCGTGAAGCAAGTCGGGCGATTGCGCGCACTGCAGGAGAGCGATCTGGACCTGCTCCTTCAATGGCGAAACCACCCGCAGGTGAGTCGCCATATGTTCAACCCTGCGGTGATTGAGCCCTCCAGTCACCGCCGCTGGTTCGACAAGACAAGAGAAAATCCGCTCATCCACGCGTTTGTGTTCGAACGTGGCACCGGCCCGGCGGGATTCGTTCGGCTGGACCAGCGCAGCCCCGACCAGCGCCTGGGCGAATGGGGCTTCTATGCCGCACCCGATGCGCCGCGGGGGACCGGGCGCCTCATGGGAGCGGCCGCAATCACGCACGCATTCGAGGTTCTGAACTGGCACCGCGTCGCGGGATGGACGCTTGCCAACAACGAGCGCTCCATCAAAATGCATCTGGCCTTGGGTTTCAGGCAGGAAGGCCTCATGCGAGAGCACCACCAGATCGGCAACACATTCGTTGACGTGTGTTGCTTTGGATTGTTGCGGTCGGAATGGCCGGTCACCATCAAGGAATGAACCATGGACACGCCCACTGAAATCTCGATTGCCGGCCGGCGTATCGGGACAGCACACCCGCCTTACGTCATTGCGGAGCTGTCTGCCAACCACAACGGCAGCCTGGACACGGCTCTCGCCATCGTCGAACAAGCCAAGCTTTGCGGGGCTGACGCGGTGAAGCTCCAGACCTACCGACCTGACACCATCACACTCGACAGCGCGGCCCCCGACTTCTGCATCGAGGGTGGCCTGTGGGCCGGTCGCACCTTGTATGACCTGTACCAAGAGGCCCACATGCCCTGGGAATGGCATGCACCGCTTTTTGAGCGAGCGCGGCAGCTTGGCATCACCATTTTCAGCTCGCCATTCGACGCCACGGCAGTCGATTTACTCGATCAGCTGGGCGCGCCTGCGTTCAAGATTGCGTCCTTCGAGGCGGTCGACCTGCCGCTGATCCGATATGCGGCGAGCAAGGGCAAACCACTGATCATCTCGACCGGCATGGCCAATCTGGCTGAGATAGGTGAGGCTGTGGAGGCGGCTCTCAGCGGCGGTTGCAAAGAGGTGGCCATCCTGCATTGCGTCAGCGGTTACCCCGCTCCCGCAGAGGAGTACAACCTTCGGACCATTCCTGACCTTATCCGTCAGTTCGGCAGAGTCACCGGGCTGTCCGACCATACCCTGGACAACACCACGGCGATTACAAGCGTGGCACTGGGTGCAGCCATCATCGAAAAGCACTTCACGCTCGATCGCCGAGGTGGAGGCCCTGACGACAGCTTCTCCCTCGAACCAGAGCAACTCGCGGCCCTTTGCAAGGACAGCCTTACAGCTTGGAGGGCATTGGGCAAAGTCGACTATGGTCAGCAATCCAGCGAGCGCGCCAACGTTAAGTTTCGACGTTCACTCTACTTTGTCCGCCCGCTCAAGGCTGGTCAAGCCATCACGTCCGACGACGTTCGCAGCGTGCGACCGGGATATGGGTTGCCGCCCAAGATGCTGGACCAGTTGGTCGGTCGCACGGTTCGGCGTGATGTGGCCGCGGCGAGCCCTGTAACGCCAGGAGATTTAGCGTGACGCCCAGTCCGAGCTTGCCGCCGGCGTACGCCGCAGGCGCGCGACGGTTCGCGAGGCTTCGTCTTCTCTGGAGTTCATTCAGGGAAAAACCAGGCTACGTGGGCATGCGGGCACTCGCCCGCTTCGGCTGGGTTCGTCAGTTGGTTGGTGCGATGCACCGCGTAGCATTCTGCCGTGCCTTGCCCCATACCCAGCGGTCCCTCGCAGAAGCACTGCACGCATCGCGAGTTGATATTCGACCCGACCAGAATATCGACGAGTTCGTGAGACGGTTGCGGGATGAAGGCATTTCGCTGGGCCTGAGCCTGAGACCCGAAGATGTACAGGCCATACACACGTTCACCCTGGACCATCCTTGCTTCGCAGATCGGCATCCCTCACGAGGGTTCTATAACGTCGAGCATGAGCTGGCTTGCCGTTCGTTGGACAAACAGATCCTCGTTGCCCAGTACTTCAATACCGGAACTGAGAGCGACACCATCAACAGCCTGATCAACGATCCACTTCTTCGTTTGATCGCCTGTCGTTACCTGGGTTCAGAGCCGCGCTTCGTCGGCGCCAACCTATGGTGGACCTATCCCGTCAACGCTTCCGAGGCCGATCGCGCTGAACACGCCCATCTATTTCATCGCGACGTCGACGACTTTCGGTTCGTCAAATTCTTTTTCTACCTTACCGATGTGCTGCCGGGTGACGGCTCTCACGTCTGTGTAAAGGGATCGCACCGCAAACCCCCCGTATCAAAGCTGTTTGATCGATGGCTCATCCGGCGCTACAGCGATGAGGAAATCAGTCGGTTATACCCACCGCCAGACATCCTGGAGATAACAGGCGCTGCCGGCACTGGGTTTGCAGAGAACACCTTGTGTGTGCACAAAGGTCTCACACCAAACCAATCGCCGCGCCTGCTGCTGCAGCTCCAGTTCGCTTTGTTCGACTACGGTGCAATGCACGATCGACGACCTCCAGGAAGTCTTAAGCAGATCCATGATTAGGCGTGCGTCCACTGCGCTCAGCAGCTTTATTGGGAGCCCGCAACGCCGTAGGCAGATGTGGTATGCCCCGGTCCTTGCGCTGGCTCTAGGCATCATGATGCTGCGCCTTGGGCTCTTGGCTGCGTATCTGTCACCCGAAGAATTTGGCCTCCTTGCTTTCGGACTCCTAGTTAGTTCTGGGCAAGTTATCTTGGGTGCATTCGGTCTTCAGCAGCTGGTTCAGCGTGACCTCCCAGGACTGATAGTGATGGGCAGGGAAACGGATGCACTTCGTTTGATCATGCAGACAGGCCTTTTTTCACTGGCGTGCTTCCTGCTGTTGCTACCGCTGTATTTAATCGGCCCTTTGTTCGCTGCATATCCAGCAGAAGTATGGGTAATTGGCTTGGGACACGGGCTGTCCCAACAGCTTTTTCTGCTTGCCACTACAGAAAGTAGAAGCAGGGGTGACCCTCTGGTCTTTGCCAAGGATAATCTGTATAGAGCCATTTTGGTTGCTGTACTTTCGTTCACGGCAATCTTGTTTGGATACTCCGCTCTAACGATTCTCGTCGTCGAGTCCGCAGCCTCGGCCTTGCTGAGCCTAACAAGATTTAGGTCGATATTTGCCGCGACAAGCGCCAGCGTCAGGCCCATAGTTTTTGATGCTGCTCTTGGAATATTGCGACTCCCTTGGAGTAACGCGTTGTTTCTGATGGCTGCATCATTGCTAACTTACGGCCTCCTTAATATTGATCGCTGGGTCGCCAGCTTGTGGCTTGACAAGGTGCTGTTCGCAAATTATGCATTCCTATCGATCGGCCTGATGATGGCTCAATCGTTGCAAAGCCTCCTAAATGCCGCAGCGTTCCCAATGATTGCCCGTCGCCATGCCACCAAAGGGGCCGGGTCAGCTTTCAAGCTAGCTCGCAATCTTTCACTGGCTTGCCTCGGGGCAGGATTGATTGTGGGGCCAGCGCTAGTGCTATTGTCCCACTCGATTATTGAGGCCTGGTTCCCACGCTACATCGACACGATTCCATTGACGTGGACAATTCTGATTTTGGCAGTGTTGCGTCTCTCTGACTTTCATTCAACCTACCTGCTGGTTACCGGTCATGAACGTACGCTTACACTGATTAACCTTATCGTGCTTGCTGTTGCTTGTTTAGTACTCTCACAAATGGGATTACAGGGTTTTTCAGTCAACACCCATCCTCTTCAAACCGTCACCAGCTTTGCTATGTACGTCGGCATTGCACACTACGGCGCCGTCATAGTCATGACTTACCGTTATCGCAAGCCTCCTCTCAACCATAAACTCTAGTCAAGATGCCCAACCCCAATCAAGCAAAGCGCACAAAGGGAGTACTCAGATATTCGATCGACCAACTCCTGTTGGTCGATGCAATAAGGTACCTGGTTGCAGCCACTAGATATCTTTGGCTAGTTATGGTGCGACGAAAACTCAGGACCTGGGACTTAGAGAAAGGTATTGCCAACGGCGTCGCAGAGAACACCATCCACCACAACCTTCGCGGACTGCGGGACTTGGCGGTGGCACGCTCACATTTTTTGGCGAGACCTCTCTCAGTAATTGAATCTATCGATGCGAACGCTACCGTTTTGAGCATAGGCCCGCGATCTGAGGGCGAACTGCTCAATCTTATGGCCCACGGCTTCAAGTGGTCAAACATCTCCGGCCTTGATCTAATTACTTATTCGCCCCGCATTGAGCTGGGCGATATGCATAAAATGCCCCATCCCGATGGTTCATTTGATGTTGTGGTCGCAGGATGGGTTATTGCATACAGCGAGAGACCCTCGGTTGCAGCCAAGGAGATAGTTCGGGTGACGCGTCCCGGTGGCGTCATAGCTGTAGGTGTCGAATACAGCCCGCTGAGTGAAAGTCAAGTTATTGAACTACTGGGATACCGACCGGGCGCAGAGAAACGCATCGCCTCTTGCGATGACATTCTTGCTCTTTTCGGCGACGCCGTTGATCACATTTATTTCATCCATGACGTGCGGCCGGCGCGTCTGGATAAAGTAGGCTCGATGTGCGTTGTTTTTTCTGTCAAGTGACCAATGGATCTGTACCGTCAGAACACATTCACGCGCCATCAAATCCAAACAGACTCCCCTCTTGATCAGGGGTTCCACAAGGATCCTCGATTCACCGATCGCCAACAACATGCAACATTCGAAATGGGCCTTCGTGTATCTGCGTAAAGCATGATTTCTTCAAAGCCTTGTTTCGTGCTCCTCTTCGGCGATAACTGACGCTTGCACCAGATCGAAGAAGGGTTTATGACCCTAACTATTGAAACCTCATGGCAGTCATCAGCAGGACCGGCGCCAGAGAAATTGCAACATCAGCAGGGATATTTCTCTCCTTGCTCTGCATACTCGGGAGCTACTATTTCTTATACTTTATTGATTTTATTGAAGGCGTGGCCTACGGCCAGCATCCCCTTTCACACGTCAAGTATGTAGGCGTGATGATGCTGGGGCCTCTGCTGCTGCTCCCTAAGCTACGCCTGAACTTTAATCCCATACAATTAACAGTATTACTTTTTTACGCTTGGGCCTTCATTTTATATTCGGTCAAGACCGCTATCTATGGGGTTGGCGATCTGATGTTCCTAAACACCATCATTTTTGGCGCTCCATTCCTCATCCTGCAACCGAATCCGAATTTACAGCGAATCAAAAGAGTTCTTGAATTTAGTGTTGCCATTGTTGCAGGACAGATCATTCTTGATACTTTGATTTTCGCCACAGGAAAGAGCCTATGGGAGAACAAGGCCTTCGTCGGAGGGCTGGGCAACCCTTCCACATTTGGCTTGGTCTGCAATCTTCTTATTGCATATGTTCTGTTCGCCCGCAAGAAATCTATCTCAAGCACGCTCCTCTACATCCTAATGTCGTACGGCGTGCTGATGTCCAACTCGCTACTATCGTTTCTAAGCCTCGTTATGGTTTCAGTATTCTGGGCATATTCAGAACGATCATTGCCAAAACTGGGGCTTGTTGCCGCCTATCTGGCAGCAATCCTAATCGCCAGGGATTCCTTCGTCGCAAGCCATCTGCTGATAAAGTTCCAGTCTGCCGGCAATTTTCTGCTCAACAAAGCAGAGATACCATCGATTTCGGTTTCCTCTCGACTTCAAATGCACAAGGACTATCTTGATTTCTTCGTCAACAATCCTGTACAAGCATTACTGTATGGGCTTGAAGGTATTCCCTATAAGAGCTACGACAGTCAGATTCTTACTTACGCCGCCAGTTTCGGGCTCATGGCCACCCTCCCATTTTTAGCCGCAACGGGACTGGCGCTGCTTTATTCATTCAACCTCAATGAACACCCCGGGAGATTTATTAGCGCCGCCCTTCTTTTGTGGGCGACCTCATTTTTGACCAACCGGTTGCTGGATTATTTTCCCCTGCCGCTATTTTTCTTTATTTTGATCGCAACAATCAGAAAACCCAGCAAGACGGAAACCCGACATCTGGCGTCCCACTGACGTATGGACCGAAGACGCCTGGCAGCACACAGAGAGCCGGCTTGTTTTGTCATCAATCATCCTAAGCCGAGGGCGTAGATGCCTCAAAGCCTACTTCGCTAGCACCCAAGCCGAACCCACTCCAGATCTCAGACGTAACTTGTGGATGTACCAATTGCAACAGCCCAGGTCTAACGAATCAGACAGTGCCAGATCGTGGGGCAGCTATTCTGATGAGATGCAAGTCAGTCCAATTTCGACTGCGTTCACGCTTGATCAAGACCTATTGCTCACATGAATATCGGGTTTGCAAACATCTATTCCTTCCGTCCCCATGTGGAGCATCTCTACTACCTGAGCCGCTTGGCGCAGCAAGCAGGACACACTGCCAGCTTTCTGACCTGCGATGCATCGGTTTCGTGGTGCTACGCGCGGGGTCTGAAGGGTAGCTCGGGTTGGCAGGAGTGTCCAAAATGCATGGTAGGCGGCATTAGATCGTTCCCAGCAGGTCCTGTTCGCTCCATTTCGCGGCTTTCGGCCCCTGGTTACGGGCAAGCGCCAAACCAACTGACGCTCTCAAGCGCCTGCACTTTGCTGCGCACGGAGACCGAAGCTGATCAGCTAATGCAGCCAGTGCTCGATGTACGGGACCGATTGAGCAAGCCTGTTCAAGAGGTATTCGATGCTGCATCCCGATGGATCGTGCAGGATAGGCTTGACGCCCTTGTATGCTTCAACGGGCGTATGGAATTGACCCAGGCCCTGACCCAGGCTGCACGCGTAGCAGGGATTCCTTTTTTGACGCATGAGCGCACTTGGTTTGGGAACGGCTTGTTACTCGTACCCAACGACAACTGCCTTGGCTTGAGCGATAACCACAGAATGGCAAAACAGTTCAGGGAACTGCCTTTGACGGAATCACAGGCGCGGCTGGCAGCTTCCCTCGTAGCCAAGCGGTTCAGCCGCCAGAACAATCTTGAGTGGCGCGTATACAACCCAGAAGCTCAGGCCGTTGCCTGGCCTGCCAAAGGGGAGGGCCCACGCTACCTCGTGCTACCCAGCAGCCGCAATGAAGTGGTCGGCCATCCCGACTGGAGCAGTGGATGGGGCGATCAGACACAGGCTCTTGACGACCTGATGGCGGCGCAGAACCTCAAGCCGGAGCAACTTGTAGTTCGATGCCATCCCAACTGGGCCGAGACCATAGGTAAAGCCACAGGCGAGCGACCCCATCACCTTTACCGTGAATGGTGCAGGCGGCGCGGAGTCGCATGTATCGATCCCTCTGACACAGCAAGCACATCCGACCTCATCGCCCAGGCAGATGTGATCGTGCTGAATGGTGGCAGCGCAGCGATTGAGGCTGGTGTTCTTGGCAAGCAGATCCTGAGCCTGGGACCTGCCTCCTATATCCACGCAGGTATCGCTGCTACCGCTCTGGGGCCACAGGATCTGGCCTCCGGCATTGAATGGCCCAACCTGACGGCCCGCGAACGCATGCGCCTCACGCTCCGCTTCATTTACATGTCGGCTCGTCGGCTGCCGCAGTTCAATGACCACGTCCAGCCGGTGACAACCACCCGGTACCGTTATTTCGACGGCGCCGACCCAAGCCGCCTTGACCATGCTTTGCTCAAAGGCAGTTTGATGCCCGATGACCCCGACCACGCAGCGAACGAACTGGGTGAGGACGAGGTTATTGACGCTCTTGAGAACAAGGCATGGGGTCAACTCGCTTCCTACATACCGTTGCAAACCCAATTGCCTCCCCTCGCCATTCAGCGACGTCACGGGATGCGATGGGTCGACGGGGTAAGAGGATTCTTCAAGCACGGCGATCGATGAAGCCGCATTCAACCAACAGAGATACAACTTTATGAAACGAGTCTTGGTGACCGGTGGAGCGGGTTTCGTGGGCTCCTTCCTTTGCGAACGACTGCTGGCAGAGGGCAATGAGGTCATTTGCGTCGACAACCTGTTCACGGGCAGAAAACGGAATATCTCGCACCTGCTGTCCAGCCCATCTTTCGAATTCCTCCGGCACGATGTCACCTTTCCGCTGTACATCGAGGTCGACGAAATCTACAACTTGGCCTGCCCGGCTTCACCGGTGCACTACCAGTTCGATCCAGTCCAGACTGTCAAGACGAACGTCTACGGCGCCATCAACATCCTCGGTCTGGCCAAGCGTACAAAATCTAAAGTGCTTCAAGCTTCGACCAGCGAGGTCTATGGTGACCCGGAGGTACACCCCCAGACAGAGGATTACTGGGGTCGTGTAAATCCTGTCGGCATCCGCTCTTGCTACGACGAGGGCAAGCGTTGCGCGGAAACGCTTTTTTCTGATTACCACCGGCAACATGACGTTCGTATCAAGATCGCCCGAATTTTCAACACCTATGGCCCACGCATGCACCCGAACGATGGCCGCGTGGTGAGCAACTTCATCGTGCAAGCCTTGCAAGGGCAGGACATCACTGTTTTTGGTGAAGGACAGCAGACCCGCAGCTTCTGCTATGTCGACGATCTGGTCGACGGCTTGATAAGACTGATGAACAGCGAGGACACCATCACAGGCCCCATCAACCTGGGCAATCCTGCCGAATTCACCATCGGCCAGCTGGCGAAGAAAGTGCTGGACATCACAGGTTCCAGATCGAAGCTGGTCTTCAAGCCGTTGCCACAGGACGACCCTCGCCAGAGACAACCCAATATCGACAAGGCAAGAAGTTTGCTGGCCTGGCAACCCACGATCCCGCTGGAAGACGGCTTGAGGCTGACCATCGCCTACTTTGATGACTTGCTGCGGCGTTCTCCTTCGGACTTGACATCATGAGCCAGCCCGCTGAGCCCATGACCGGCCTCACGAGGGACTCCGACCGAGTTTCGATCATCACGCCCGCCTACAAAGCGGCGTCCTACATAGAAGAAACGATTCGTTCGGTCAAAGCACAGACCCACCAAAACTGGGAAATGCTGATCGCCGACGACTGTTCGCCAGACAGCACACGCGAGGTGGTGAACAAGTGGGCCGCCAATGACCCTAGGATCCGCCTGATTCAGCTGGAGAAGAACGGTGGTCCGGCTGCTGCGAGGAACGGCGCCCTTGAGCAGGCCACCGGACGCTGGATCGCGTTTCTCGACAGCGATGATCTATGGCTACCAATCAAACTGGAAAGATCGATTGCAGTTGCTCGCGCAACTGGCGCCGCGCTGGTTTTTACCGGTTTTCGAAGAATATCGGCCGACTCTCGCACGGTCGGCACATACATCGGCGTGCCTACGAACCTGACGTATCGACAGCTGCTTGGCAACACGGCGATAGCCACTTCCACAGTTCTGCTGGATCGAAACCAAACGGGCGATATCCGGATGCGCAGAACATATTACGACGACTTCGACTGCTGGCTTCAGCTTCTGAAGCGAGGGCTAGAGGCCACAGGCATCAATGAAGACTTGATGCGATACCGCGTAGTGCAGCAGTCGGTGTCGCGCAATAAAAAACGGTCAGCCATGCATGTCTGGAACGCTTACCGCAATCTGGAAGGCCTCGACCCGATCAGTGCCAGCTGGTACTTCGCCAACTACGCAATACGAGCTTGGTGGAAGTACCGTCGCTTCTGAGCTTTCCAGACCTCGGCACTATGCGCATTTTGCTTACAGGCACCTCCGGATTCATTGGGCAAGCAGTTCTGCAGCGCTTGATCCGGGGCAAGCCGCATGACACATTGATCGCGCTGGTACGAACGCCCGGAGCTCTTGCGCCTCAGGGGGTGCAACAGTGGCGATGTCCCGCAGTGGAGGACCATGCCGACTGGGCAGCCTTGCCGGATGTGCCCATCGACGCGGTAATCCACTGTGCAGGCTTGGCTCATATCAAAGTCAGGACCTCCGAGGACTACCAGCGGGCCATGCATCAAACGAACGTTGAGCTGACCGGGCATCTGATCCAACTGGCCTTGCAGCGTCAAGCCAAGCGATTCGTTCTACTCAGTTCGGTAGCTGTGAACGGTTCCGGGACGCGCACAGGCCAGGCTGCCAGTGTGCTGGACGCTCCTGCGCCGTGTAACGCTTATGGGGCATCGAAGCTTGATGCCGAACAACTGCTTCAACAGCGCTGCGCAGGTACGGCCATGAGCTACACGATCATCCGGCCACCGCTGGTATATGGGCATGGCGCGCCGGGCAATTTCCGCAGCCTGACGACCCTGTTGAGGGGAGGACTACCACTTCCGCTGGCCAGGGCGACTCGCAACCGCCGCAGCTTTGTCGGCATCGACAACTTGGTTGACCTCCTGACCACTTGCATCGACCACCCTGCGGCCGCCAACCAGACCTTCCTCGTGAGCGATGGCGAAGATCTGTCAACAGCGGACCTGATACGCCGCATTGGAAGTGCCATGGGTCGGCCAGCGCGCCTGTTCCCGGTGCCCACGTCACTACTTGAAGCTGGCGCCACACTTCTGGGCAAACGCGACATGGCGCAGCGCCTGTTAGGAAACCTTCAACTCGACATAACCCATACCCGCGAAACGCTGGACTGGACTCCTCCGTTCACAGTGGATGAAGGCCTCCGCCGCGCAGTGGTTGGGCATTCCCATGAAACGCCTGTTTGACCTCGCCCTGGCCCTGCCAGCCGCCCTGATCCTGGCGCTGCCCATCGCGCTGGTGGCGCTGGCCGTGCGGCTGACTTCTCCCGGCCCGGCGCTCTACTGGAGCGACCGCGTCGGCCGCCACAACCGCATCTTCCGCATGCCCAAGTTCCGCAGCATGCGCATCGACACGCCGGCCGTGGCGACCCACCTGCTGGAGAACCCGGCGCAGTGGCTCACCCCCATCGGGCCGTTCCTGCGCAAGAGCAGCCTGGACGAGCTGCCGCAGCTCTGGAGCATCCTGCGCGGCGACATGAGCTTCGTCGGCCCGCGGCCAGCCCTCTTCAACCAGGATGACCTGATCGCCCTGCGCACCGAGGCCGGCGTGCACGAGCTGGTGCCGGGCCTGACCGGCTGGGCGCAGGTGAACGGGCGCGACGAGATTCCGATTCCGCAGAAGGTGGCGCTGGATGCGGAATACCTGCGGTGCCGCAGCCTGGCTTTTGATGTGCGCATCCTGTGGCTGACGGCCATCAAGGTGATGCGCCGTGACGGCGTGAGCCACTGATGGTGCTGCCGGCATGAAACACCACCCCGACACCTCTTCAACCGCCGCTACGCTGCTGGATCTGCCGCGGCCGGTCAAACGCCTGCTGGCCATTCTGGTCGATGCCTCGCTCTGTACGCTGGCCGTGTGGGTGGCGCTGTACCTGAGGCTGGAAGTCTGGTTGCGGCTGGAGGACGTCTACCTGTGGCCGGTGGCCGTATCCATCGTGCTGGCCATCCCGCTGTTCGTTCGCTTCGGCCTGTACCGGGCCATCTTCCGGTACGCCGGCTGGAACGCCACCATCGCCCTCGCCCAGGCCATGGTCCTGTACGGTCTTTTCTTTGCCACCGTGTTCACGCTGGTGGGCATCCAGGGCGTGCCGCGCTCGGTCGGTCTGACCCAGCCGCTGCTTCTGCTGGTCTTCGTGGGTATGAGCCGACTGGCCATCCGCCTGTGGCTGGGTGGTCTGTACCGGCACCTGCTGGCCGAAAAGGCCCGGCCGGGCGTGCTGATCTATGGTGCCGGCGAAGCCGGGCGCCAGCTCGCCGCCGCGCTGGCCCGCAGCACCGAGTACCGGCTAGTGGGCTTCGTCGACGACGACCCGCGCCTGCAGGGCCGCAGCCTGGACGGGCGGGATGTGCACAGCCCGGCCGACCTCGATCGGGTGATCACCCGCGACGGGGTGAACGATGTGCTGTTGGCCCTGCCCTCCATCGACCCGGTTCGTCGGCGTCAGATCGTCGACCAGCTGCGCGCCCACCCGGTGCATGTACGCACCTTGCCTGGCGTGTCCGACCTGGCTTCCGGGCGGGTGAGCCTGAGCGACCTGCGCGAACTCGATATCGAGGATCTGCTGGGCCGTGCGCCTGTCAGTCCCGACCCGGCCTTGATGGGTCAGCTGATCACGGGTCATGTGGTGGCCGTCACCGGCGCCGGCGGCAGCATCGGCAGCGAGCTGTGCCGCCAGATCGTGCTGCAGCGACCCACCACCCTGCTGTTGATCGAGCAGAGCGAGTTCGCGCTGTACGCCATCCACCAGGAACTGCAGGCTCTGGTGCAACGCGCTGCCTCCGGGGTGGAACTGGTGCCGCTGCTGGCCTCGGTGACCGACCGTGCCCGCATGGACGCCATCCTGCACTCCTGGCAGCCCCATACGCTCTACCACGCAGCGGCGTACAAACATGTGCCGCTGGTGGAGCACAACCCGGTACAGGGCATCCGCAACAACGTCTGGGGGACCTGGTGGTGCGCTCAAGCAGCCCGCGACGCCGGGGTTCGCCACTTTGTGCTGATCAGCACCGACAAGGCGGTGCGGCCCACCAACGTCATGGGGGCCAGCAAACGGCTGGCCGAAATGGCGCTGCAGGCCATGGACAGCGAGGGCGGCCAACACCGCACCCGCTTCTGCATGGTGCGCTTCGGCAATGTGCTGGGCTCCAGCGGTTCGGTGGTGCCGCTGTTCCGCCAGCAGATCGAGTCGGGCGGGCCGATCACGCTGACCCACCCCGACATCACCCGCTACTTCATGACCATCCCCGAGGCTGCCCAGCTGGTGATGCAGGCGGGCGCCATGGCCCAGGGCGGCGAGGTGTTCGTGCTCGACATGGGTGAGCCGGTGCGGATCATCGATCTGGCACACCGGATGGTGGAGCTCTCGGGCCGCACGGTGAAGTCGGCAGAACGCCCGGACGGTGACATTGCCATCGAGATCACCGGCCTGCGCCCCGGGGAGAAGCTCTACGAGGAGCTGCTGATCGGCGACGATCCTCAGCCAACGCCACACCCACGCATCATGAAGGCCCGTGAAGCCTGGCTGGAAGCCTCCGAACTGCAGGCAGCTTTCCAGCAGCTGGACACCGCCATGGAAGCCGGTGACCTGGCGCGGGTACGGAAGATCCTGCAGTCGCTGGTACAGGGCTATCAGCCGGAGACCGACATTGTCGACTGGCTGCATCTGCAGAAAAAAAAGCCACCTCGCGGTGGCTTGTAGCAAGTCCCCTGAAGGACGTCGTTGGAAATCGTTGATGCACCGGCAAGCCGGGGCAGCTGGTCTGGGCCAACTTGTCAGGTTGTGTGACAGCACCAGTCGATTCTGGAGGGGCAAGCGGTTTCTGAACATCCCCAGAACGGGGGAACGCTGGCCATCTGCACCCCTGGGGAAACCCGGTGGCAACCTCAGGGCTTGGGGAGCCGGACCTCGAACCGGGCACCGCCGCCCGGCCGGTCGGTGACGTTGACCGAACCGCCATGCCGCTCGGCGATGGTGCGCACCAGCGACAGCCCCAGACCGACACCGCCTTCGCGCTCGCTGGCACCAGGCAGCCGGTAGAACGGCTCGAATATCCGTTCGCGCTGGTCCGCCGGAACGCCCGGGCCACGGTCGTCGATGCGCATCAGCACCTGCGGCCTGCCACGGTCGGACACCGGCAACACGCTGACCTGCACTTCGGCATCGTCCGCTCCGGCTGCACGGCCGTAACGGCGCGCGTTCTCCAGCAGATTGCGCAGCAGCCGGCGCAGCAGGCGTGCATGCCCCTGCACCACCAGCTCACCGCTGCCATCGGTCATTTCCAGCGCGGCACCGGTGCGGGCGCACTCCTCGGCGGCCAGACCGACCAGGTCCACATCTTCCTTCGGGCCCAGCGCGGCCGGGTCGGCGCCATCGCGCAGGTCGAGCCGGCTGGCCAGCAGGATCTCGTCGATCAGCTGGTCGAGTTCGTCGATGCTGCGCGAGATCTCGGCACGCTGCGCCGCATGGCCAGGGTCGTTGCCGAGCAGGGCCAGACCCATGCGGATGCGGGCCAGCGGCGAACGCAGTTCGTGCGATGCGTTGGCCAGCAGGGTCTTGTGGGCCTGCAAGAGCGTCTGCACCCGCTCGGCCGCGGCATTGAAACGCCCGGCGAGGAAAGCCACCTCGTCCTGCCCGGTCTCGGGCAGCCGGGTGGACAGATCCCCCGAACCCCAGCGTTCCACCCCCTTCTGCAGGGTTTCCAGGCGTTTGGTCAGGCGCCGGACGATGGGGTAGGCGCCCAGGGCCACCGCAAAGGCCACCAGGCCCAGCAGCCAGGCGAAGCCGGCGGGGGTCAGCAGCCAGTCGGGTGCGCGGCTGGGCGACGGCGGCCCGGTGCGGTTGGGGCGCGGCAGCAGCACATAGAGCGTCTGGCCGTCGTTCATGCGGACCTCGAACTGCCAGCCTTCGCCGGGGATGCGGACCGCGCGGGTGGGGGCATCGCCCAGCACGGCACCGTTGCCGTCGCGAACGATCACGGTGCGGGTGACCCTGGCCTCGCGCTCGGCACGGTCCTTCTCCAGGGCCTGCTGCCACAACCAGCCCACCACCAGGGTGAGCACCGTGACAGCCGCCACCACGGCCAGCCAGATGCGCAGGTACAGGCGTTGACCGAACACTGAGAAGCTCATGCGCAGGTCTCAGTCCTGCTGCTTGGCAAACACATAGCCCACGCCGCGCACGGTCAGGATGCGCTTGGGGTCCTTGCTGTCGGCCTCGATGGCGCTGCGGATGCGGCCGATGTGCACATCGATGGAGCGGTCGAAGGCTTCCAGCTCGCGGCCACGAACGGCCTCCATGATCTGGTCGCGGGTGAGCACGCGGCCAGCGCGTTCGGCCATGGCCACGAGCAGATCGAACTGGTAGGAAGTGAGTTCACAGGGCTGATCGGCCACGGTGACGGTGCGGGCGTCGCGGTCGATCTCCAGCGACCCGAAACGCATGATCGGCGTGACCCGGGTGGCCGCACCGGCACCGGGCTCGCCGCGGCGACGCAGCACGGCGCGCACCCGCGCCAGCAACTCGCGCGGCTCGAAGGGTTTGGGCAGGTAGTCGTCGGCACCGATCTCCAGGCCGATGATGCGGTCCATCGGGTCGCCCTTGGCGGTGAGCATCAGCACCGGTGTGCGGGCCAGCTCGTCCGGCAGGGCACGGATGCGGCGGCAGACTTCCAGGCCGTCGATGCCCGGCATCATCAGATCGAGGATCACCATCTGGGGCTGCAGCAGGCGCAACTGCTCCAGGCCCTGCTCGCCATCGGGCGCGTGCGCCACCTCGAAGCCGGACTGGCCCAGGTACTCGACCACCATCTGGGCGAGGCGGCGGTCGTCTTCGATCATCAGCAGGCGGGGGGTCATGCGGGTCTCGGGTTCAGGGGGAATGGCGGATCCGGAATGCTCGCGGCAGCGGATGAAGCTGCGCTGCGCCCGGCGTGAAGATTTGTAAACCCCGGGTGCGCTGCCGCCGTCAACGGGGGGCTGCGGTCCAGCGCGAGGCCAGTGCCACGATCACCAGCACCGGCAGGCCGAGCGCGGCGGTCGACAGGAAGAAGGTCGGGTAATCGAAGGCGTCCACAAAGGCGCCCGAGTACCCGGCGAGCCATTTGGGGGCCAGCAGCATCATGGAGCTGAACAGCGCGTACTGGGTGGCCGAGTAGCTCACGTTGGTGAGGCTGGAGAGGTAGGCAATGAAGGCGGCAGACGCCACGCCGGCACTCAGGTTGTCGGCCGATATCACCATCACCAGCGCCCGCACATCGTGCCCGTGGCCGGCCAGCCAGGCGAACAGCAGGTTGCTGGCGGCAGACAGGATGGCGCCCAGCATCAGCACCCGCATCACGCCCAGCCGGAGCGACAGCGCGCCCCCGATGAAGGCGCCCACCAGCGTCATGATGACGCCATACACCTTGGTCACCGCGGCCACCTCGTCCTTGGTGTAGCCCATGTCCACATAGAACGGGTTGGCCATGATGCCCATCACCACGTCGCTGATGCGGTAGGTGCCGATCAGCAGCAGGATCAGCAGCGCATGGCCGCGGTAGCGGCGCAGAAAGTCGGCGAAGGGTTCGACGAGTGCGCCGCGCAGCCATTCGGCCAGGTTGCGCGCCGGCGGCAGTTCCACCCGGGCCGGCTCGCGCGAGAACAGCACGGTGACCACACCCACGGCCATGCTCGCGGCCATGACGAGATAGGCCGTCGTCCATGCGGCCTGCTGGTAAAGCGCACCGGGCGTTGCGGCAGCCTGAGCCACTGCCGCCACGGCCGGCGCCACCTCCGCCCGTGCAGCCAGCCACAGCACGCCGGCGCCGGCCCAGATCATGGCCAGGCGGTAACCGGTCTGGTAGGTGGCGGCCAGCGCGCCCTGGTGGCGCGCATCGGCCGATTCGATGCGGAAAGCGTCCAGCGCGATGTCCTGCGTGGCCGAGGCAAAGGCCACGGCCAGCGCACACCACACCACCAGCTCCAGCTGGCTGCGCGGATCGGCCAGCGCCATGCCGCACAGCGCGGCCACGATGCACAGCTGCGACGCCAGCAGCCAGCTGCGCCGCCGGCCCAGCAGCCGCGTCAGCCCCGGGATGGGCAGGCGGTCCACCAGCGGGGCCCAGCACCATTTGAAGCCATAGGCCAGCCCGACCCAGCTCAGGTAGCCGATGGTGGTGCGGTCCAGCCCGGCCTCGCGCAGCCGGAAGCTGAGCGTGCCCAGCACCAGCAGCAGCGGAAGGCCGGCCGAGAAGCCCAGCGCGAACATGCGCAGGCTGGCCGGCTCCAGGTAGACGCGCAGGGTCTCGCCCCAGGTGGGGCGGGGTTCAGTGGCGGTGGGGGCGGGGGTGATCGCTTCGGGTGCGGACATGGCGGGCCGGGCAGAATGAGCAAGCCGGAACCGCCGGCTTTGTCTATCATTTTGCCCATGTGCATCTTCTGCGACCTCAAAGCCCCGCGCACCACCGCGCCGGCAGCCGACCACCCTGCTCCGCACCGGTGGTCATCCCGCCGTGGCTTCCTGCTCGCGGGGGCGGCCGGTGCGGCGTCGGCCGCGCTGCCGGCGGGCGCGCAGGTGGAGGTGGGCCGGTCGTCCGCCCTGCGCACCCTGGTGCCGGCCGAAGAGCTCGAAGGTGCAGCCCAGAAGCAGTACGGCCAGATGATGGCCGAGGCCAGCAGCAAGGGTGTGCTGATGCCAGCCAGCGACCCGCAGGTGGTCCGGCTGCGCAACATCGCCCGCCGGCTGATCCCGCATTCGGCGCAGTGGAACGACCGGGCCAACCGCTGGAAGTGGGAGGTCAACCTGATCCGCAGCGAGCAGATCAATGCCTTCTGCATGCCGGGCGGCAAGATCGCCTTCTACACCGGCATCCTGGACAAGCTGAAGCTCAGCGACGACGAAGCCGCCATGATCATGGGCCACGAAATGGCCCACGCCTTGCGCGAACATGCGCGCGAGCGGGTGGCCAAGAGCAATGCCACCGGCATCGGCCTGTCGATCGCGGCGCAGCTGCTCGGCCTGGGCCAGCTGGGTGATGTGGCGGCCAACCTCGGCACGCAGCTGCTGAGCCTGAAGTTCAGCCGCGACGACGAATCGGAAGCCGATCTGGTGGGCCTGGAGCTGGCCGCCCGCTCGGCCTACCAGCCCAAGGCCAGCGTGAGCCTGTGGCAGAAGATGACCGCCGCCAACGGTGCGGGCGGCCTGGACTTCCTGTCCACCCACCCCAGCGGCCCGAACCGCATCAAGGAACTCGAAGCCAACGTGCCCAAGGTGCAGGGGCTGTACGAGCAGGCGCGCAAAGGCTGATCACTGCCAGCCGGCGTTCAGGCGCCGGACCGCTCCCCCACATACGGGTTGAACCGCCGCTCCTCGCCCAGCGTGCCCTCCGGCCCGTGTCCCGGGATGAACACCGTGTCATCGCCCATGGGCCAGAGCTTCTCGCGGATGCTGGCCAGCAGCTGGGCATGGTTGCCCTGCGGAAAATCGGTGCGACCGATGCTGCCCGCAAACAGCACATCACCCACGAACACCCGCTGAGCTTCGGCGCTGTGGAACACCACATGGCCCGGTGTGTGGCCAGGGCAGTGGCGCACCGTCAGGCGGGACTGCCCGATCTGCACCCCATCGCCGTCGGCCAGCCACTGGGTGGGCGCGAAATGCTGCGCCGGCGGGAAGCCGAACATGGCGCTCTGCTGCGGCAGCGCATCGATCCAGAACTGGTCCCCCGGGTGCGGGCCGATGACGGGCAGCTGCAGCCGTTCGACCAGTTCGCCCACCGCACCGGCGTGGTCGATGTGGGCATGGGTGAGCCAGATCGCCTGCAGCTGAAGGCCCAGTTCGGCCACGGCCTGCAGCAGCCGATCGATCTCGCCACCGGGGTCGATGACGGCGGCTGCCCGGGTCTGGTCGCACCAGACGATGGAGCAGTTCTGGGCGAAGGCGGTGACGGGCAAGGTGCGGTAGCGGAGCATGACAAAGCAGGTGGTGGGGTCGCCGCGAAGTATCGGGCCAGGGTTGGGGGGATCAAAAATATCGGTTACAAGTATCTTTTATTAAATATACTTTTACACCAATTCAATATCCGACCGTCCATGCCCAAGGCCCGCCCCCGCCCGACCGAAGCACCGGTGACCGATGCCGACCTGTTCCTCGGCAACCAACTGTGCTTTGCGGTGTATGCCGCCTCGCTGGCCATGGCCAAGACCTACCGGCCGCTGCTGGCGCCGCTGGGGCTGACCTTCCCGCAGTACGTGGTCATGATGGCGCTGTGGCAGCACGACCGGCTCGCAGCCGGGGCTCTGGCCCAGGCGGTGTCGCTGGACGCCGGCACCTTGGTGCCGCTGGTGCGCAAGCTCGTCGCGCAGGGGCTCCTGCAGCGCGAGCGCAGCCCCGAGGACGAACGCTCGGTGATCATTTCCCTCACCCCCGCCGGCCGTGCGCTGCAGAAGAAAGCCCATGCGGTGCATGCCCAGGTGGCCTGCGCCACGCAGTGTTCCCCGCCCGAACGCCGGGCCCTCACCCTCCAGCTCCAGGCCCTGCGCCTGGCGCTGACCCAGGGCAATCCCGCCCCTTGACCCGTCCCCCAACCACCCCACCCCAGGAAACACCATGAAACTGATGGACTACGGCCTCAAGCCGATCGACTTCCAGAACCCGCCCGCACCCGCATCGGGCATGCCCTCGCGGCGCGGCTTCGTCGTCACCTCGCTGGCCACCGGCTTTGCCGTGGCCTCCAACCCGGTGCTGGCCCAGGCCATCACGACCGACAGCAAGGGCCTGGTGGCCGGCGAGGTCAGCGTGCCGGTGGCCGACGGCAAGATCCCCGCCTACCGCGCCATGCCGGCCGGCCCGGGCAAGTTCCCGGTGATGCTGGTCGTGCAGGAAATCTTCGGTGTGCATGAGCACATCAAGGACATGTGCCGTCGCTACGCCAAGATGGGCTACTACGCCATCGCGCCCGAAATGTTCGCGCGCCAGGGTGACGTGTCGAAGATGACCGACATCCCCACCATCCTGTCGCAGGTGGTCTCCAAGGTGCCGGATGCGCAGGTGTGCGCCGATCTGGACGCCACCCTGGCCTTCGCCCGCGCCAGCGGCAAGGCCGATGCGAAACGCACCGGTCTGGTGGGCTACTGCTGGGGCGGCCGCACCGCCTGGGTCTATGCGCGCCACAACCCCCAGCTGAACGCCGCCGTGGCTTACTACGGTCTGCTTGAAGGCCTGAAGGCGCCTGAGCTGCGCCCGGAAGACCCGATCGACTTCGCCGACCAGATCAAGGTGCCGGTGCTGGGCCTGTACTCGGGCATCGACGCCTTCGTGAAGCAGGAAACCATCGCGAAGATGCGTGGCCTCATCAACAAGGGCGGCAGCGGTTCGGAGATCGTGGTGTTCCCCAACGTGGACCACGGCTTCAACGCCGACTACCGCCCCAGCTACGACAAGGCGGCCGCCACCTACGCCCAGAAACTGGCCAACGACTGGTTCAAGAAGCACAAGGTCTGAGGCGCGGTGGCACCGGCCTTGACGGCCTGTGCCACCGCCAGCAGCGGCGTTCGTGTCAGCGCCGCTGCTGCAGGAATTCGGCCATCACCTGCCCGACCACCATGTGCCCCCGAATCCCCCAGTGGGTGTTGTTGGGCAGGTAGACGTCCGACGTGCCGGCATCGATGGTCGCGCGCAGCGCGCGGTCGACTGCCGGGATCAGATCGGGATGCCGATCGACCAGCGCGCCGAGTTCGCTGAGTTTCTGAACCGAAGGGTCGGTGACCCAGGGTGTGTAGGCCGTGAGCTTGTCGGGAGCCACCAGCACCACCAGACGGGTACGGCCATCGGCCTCCACCTTGCGCCTGAGGTCGGCCAGCAGGCAATCGATGCCGGCGGGTCCGGGCTCGCGCCATTGGGCGGTCTTCTCGATGTCGCCACGAAACACGATCAACCGGTCCGGCAGGGCGTTGCTGAAGAGATCGGTGCGGCTCAGGCCGTACTGCCAGGCCTTGGTGAGCTGTCGGCCACTGGCGCGATACACCGCCTCGCGCACCAGCTGCTTGACCGCCAGCCCCAGCGGCACATCACGAAAGTCGCTCCATCCCGTGGGACGGGTGATCTCCACCCCGTCGACCACGGCGGGGATGGGAACAGGGCGGGGATAGCCCGCCGACGGGGCCGCCCCGGCACGAACCGAAGGACCGGCCTCGCAACGGGCCTGCCGGGCCAGCACGCTCGGAAAATGGCGCTCGACCAGCGTGAGCACCAGAAAACGGGGCGGACGCGCCTGGTAGGCGGGATCGGCCATGACCTGGTCGACCGTCAGGTCGTACGAGCTCACGGTCGAGACCGACATCCCGGTCGCAACCACCACCTGGTTCTGCCACTGGTGGTTGGACATGGCTGTGGCAAACGAGTCGCCGATGACCAGCACATCCGCCTGATCGGCCACGCTGTTGCCGAACAGCGGCTTGGCAAACACGCGTTGCGGCGTGCTCCAGCCGTACTGGCTCTCGGGGTACGCACCGATGCGGGTGAGGTCGCCATTGATCGGTTGCATGCGGATGGCCAGCACGAAGCACACCAGGCCGGGCAGAAAGCCCAGCAGCAGCAGGCACAGCATGAACCGGCGGCTTGCCCGGCCTGCGCGGTCGTCAGAACTGGAAGTAGAGGAATTCACTCACCCGCCCCATTTCGGTCAGCGTGTAGAAAAAAGCCAGCGACATCACCACGCCCCAGACCACGCCCGGACGCCAGCGCAGCCGGCTGCGGGATCGGATGTCGCCCAGCGCGGGCGGGTGGTCGACCAGTATCTGCTGGGAATTCGGGAAGCCCCAGACCAGCAACGCGCCACACAGCAGGGTCACGAGCACCTTGGGCTCCTGATCGGCCCACCCGTCTGCTCCGTCCAGGCCCGACATGGCCCGCAGCAAGTGCAGCGCAGCCTCGAAAGACTCGGCGCGGAAGAACACCCAGGCGACCACCACCGCCAGAAAGGTGATGGCCACCGAGACCACACGACCGGGCAGCGTGGATCGCGACAGGTCGTGTCCCAGCCGCTGGCGCAGCGCCCGCCAGGCATGATTGATGACCAGGAACAGCCCGTGCAATGCCCCCCAGGCCACGAAGGTCCAGGCCGCTCCATGCCACAGCCCGCCCAGCAGCATGGTGATGAACAGGTTCAGGTACCGGCGCAGCTTGCCGTGGCGGTTCCCGCCCAGGGCGATGTAGAGGTAATCGCGCAGGAAACGGGACAGCGTCATGTGCCAGCGACGCCAGAAGTCGATGATGTTGACCGCCTTGTAGGGCGAGTCGAAGTTCAGCGGCAGCCGCACCCCGAACATGCGCGAGAGGCCCACCGCCATGTCCGAGTAGGCCGAGAAATCGAAGTACAGCTGGAAGGTGTAGGCCAGCGCACCCACCCAGGCCTGCGCAGACGACACATCGCCCCCGGACGCCGCCAGCTGGAACACCGGCGTGGCGTAGGGCGCCATGTTGTCGGCCACGATCACCTTCTTCAGCAGGCCGATGACGAAGATGGCCGACCCGGCGGCCAGGTTCTCCCAGTGCGGCCGGTAGGTCTCGGGCCGGGCGAACTGCGGCATCATTTCCTTGTGGTGCAGCACAGGCCCGGCAATGAGGTGCGGAAAGTAGGTCACGAACAGGCCGTAGTGCACCGGGTGGGTTTCCCGCACCTCGCCCCGCGCCGCATCCACCAGGAAAGCAATCTGCGTGAAGGTGTAGAAGGAAATGCCCACCGGCAGCACGATCTCGGCCAGCTCCCAGGACACGCCGGTGAGCGCCCCGACCGACGAGACGAAGAAGTTGGCGTACTTGAAATAGGCCAGCAGGGCCAGATCGCACACCACGCCGAACCAGAGCAGGGCCCGCACCCGCCCGGTCTGTCCGGCCATCACGGCCTTCGACAACCCGACGCCGACGACGTAGTTGAACGCGATCGACAGCAGCAGCAGACCGACATAGGCGTAGCTCCACAGCCCGTAGAACACGAGCGACGCCCCGAACAGCCAGGCCGCCGCCGAGGCGCGGTGAAAGCGGCCCAGCAGGAAGAACCCGCCCAGCACCAGCGGCAGGTAGATGAACAGGAAGGTGTAGGAATTGAACAGCACGGCGAGCGGCCCGGATCAGCGCGGCAGTTCGTACTCGACGGTGATCGGCGCGTGGTCGGAGAACTTCTCGCCCTTGTAGATGGCTTCGGTGCGGGCGGTGGCGGCCACGGCGGGGGTGGCCAGGTGGTAGTCCAGCCGCCAGCCCACGTTGTTGGCGTAGGCCTGGCCGCGGTTGCTCCACCAGGTGTAGCAGGCGTCGGTGGTGTCGGGCTGCAGCTGGCGGTACACATCGACCAGGCCGCCCTCGGTCAGCAGCCGGGTCATCCAGGCGCGCTCTTCGGGCAGGAAGCCGCTGTTCTTCTGGTTGCTGCGCCAGTTCTTGAGGTCCTTCTCCTGGTGGGCGATGTTGATGTCGCCGCACAGGATGAATTCGCGCTGCCCCTTGAGCGCCATCAGGTGCGGGTAGAACTGGTCCAGGAACCGGAACTTGGCCTCCTGCCGCTCCGGGCCGGACGATCCGCTGGGGAAGTAGGCGCTGATGATGGAGAACCGCCGGCCCGGGGTGTCGAAGCGCAGCTCGGTGTAACGGCCCTCGGCGTCGAACTTGGGGCTGCCGAAGCCGGTGATGACATCGCTGGGTGCCCGGCGGGTGTAGACACCGGTGCCCGAATAGCCTTTTTTCTCGGCGAAGTGGAAGTGGCCCTGCAGGCCGGCCAGGGTCTCGAAGCGGCCCGCCACATCCGGCGCCTGGGCCTTGACTTCCTGCACGCAAATACAATCCGGCTGGTGCGCCGCAAGCCAGGGTTCCAGCCCCTTGGTCGAGGCCGAACGGATGCCGTTGAGGTTGAGGCTGGTCAGTTTGAACAAGGGATCACCCATGGTGGACAAGACGGGCGACAGCCCGGCGCTGGCTCAGGAATTCGTGCAGTTCTGCGTGGAGGCCGGCGCGCTGAAGTTCGGTGAGTTCAAGACCAAGGCGGGTCGCCTGAGTCCGTACTTCTTCAACGCGGGCCTGTTCGACGACGGCGCCAAGCTGGGCCGGCTCGCCGGATATTACGCGAAGGCCCTGGTGGCCAGCGGCATCGAATTCGACATGATCTTCGGCCCGGCCTACAAGGGCATTCCGCTGGGCGCAGCGGTGGCCATCGAGCTGGCCCGGCTGGGTCGCAACGTGCCGTTTGCCTACAACCGCAAGGAAGCCAAGGACCATGGCGAAGGCGGCACGCTGGTCGGTGCACCGCTCCAGGGCCGGGTGCTGATTGTGGACGACGTGATGTCGGCCGGCACGGCGGCGCGCGAGTCGATTGCCATCATCCGGGCCGCCGGCGCCACACCGCACGCGGTCGCGATCGCGCTGGACCGGCAGGAAAAAGCCACCGAGGTGGCCCCGGACGGCCAGATCCGCGATGTGGACCACAGCGCCGTGCAGTATGTGCAACGCCACTTGGGCCTGCAGGTCTGCGCCATTGCCACCCTGGGCGATCTGCTGCAGTATCTGGATGGCCGTCCCGCCTCTGCCTCCGGTGAACACCGGGAGCGGGTGCTGGCCTATCGTCAACGTTACGGTGTGAACTGAACCGCCCCATGATCCTGAGCCGCCTCCCGATCGTTGCCCTGTCTTCCTGCATGGCCGCCCTGGTCGGGACGCCGGCTCCGGCCGCAGCCCAGAACACCGGCGAGATCTACACCTGCGTCGACCGCAACGGAAAGCGGCACACCTCCGACCGACCCATCCTGGCCTGCCTGGACCGCGAGCAGGAGGTGCGCGGGCGCACCGGCACCGTGCGCAAGGTGCTGCCGCCCAGCTACACCGGCGAGGAACGCGCTGCCGTCGAAGCCCGGCAGCGGGCGGAAGAAGAGGAAAAGGCCCGCATCGCCGAGGAGCGGCGCCGCGAACGCGCACTGCTGCTGCGCTACCCCAACAAGGCCGCCCACGACCGCGAACGGGCGGAAGTGCTGAGCCAGATCGACGACGTGATCGCCGCCGTGCAGCGCCGCGAGGATAACCTCAAGGCCCAGCGCAAGGAGATCGAGAACGAGATGGAGTTCTACCAGGGCGACCCGGCCAAGGCTCCGGCCTGGCTCAAGCGCAAGCAGGAAGACAACGCCGCCCAGTTCGAGGTGCAGAAACGCTTCCTGGACACCCAGCTGCGCGAGAAGCAGCGCATCAACGGACGCTTCGACGAAGAGCTGGCGCGGCTGCGCCAGCTCTGGGGCCCGGCCAGCGGTGCGGCCAGCGGAGCCGGCGCGTCGGTCAGCCCAGTTTCTGGCGCAGCAGGTCGTTGACCTGTTGCGGGTTGGCCTTGCCCTTGCTGGCCTTCATGGCCTGACCCACCAGGGCGTTGAAGGCCTTCTCCTTGCCGGCGCGGAACTGCGCCACCATCTCGGCGTTGGCGGCCATCACCTCGTCGATGATCGCCTCCAGCGCGCCGGTGTCGCTGACCTGCTTGAGGCCTTTGACTTCGATGATGGCGTCCACGCCGGCTTCACCCGAGCCTTCGCCCTTCCACAGCGCATCCATCACCTGCTTGGCGGCATTGTTGGACACGGTGCCGTCGGCAATGCGGCGCAGCAGCGCTGCCAGGGTGTCGGCGTCCACCGGCACGCGGGTCATGTCGCCCTCTTCCGCGTTCAGGCGGCGGGACACGTCACCCATGATCCAGTTGCTGGCCATCTTGGCCTGGCCGCTGCCCCGGGCCACGGCCTCGAAATAGGCGGCCATGGCCGGGCTCTGGGTCAGCGTGGTGGCGTCGTACTCGGGCAGGCCGTACTGCTGCACGAAACGCTCGGCCATGGCGCGTGGCAGCTCGGGCATGGAAGCCTTCACCTCGTCGACCCACGAGCGGGCAATCACCAGCGGGGGCAGGTCCGGGTCGGGGAAGTAGCGGTAGTCGGCCGCGTCTTCCTTGGTGCGCATGGCGCGGGTCTCGCCAGTGTCGGGGTCGAACAGCACGGTGGCCTGCTGGATCTTGTGGCCGTCCTCGATCTGCTCGATCTGCCAGCGGACCTCGTAGTCGATGGCCTGCTGCATGAACTTGAAGCTGTTGAGGTTCTTGATCTCGCGGCGGGTGCCCAGCGGGGCACCGGGCTTGCGCACCGAGACGTTGGCGTCGCAGCGGAAGCTGCCCTCCTGCATGTTGCCGTCGCAGATGCCGATCCAGGTGACGATCTTGTGCAGCTCGCGGGCATAGGCCACCGCCTCGGCGCTGGAGCGGATGTCGGGCTCGGTCACGATCTCCAGCAGCGGCGTGCCGGCGCGGTTGAGGTCGATGCCGCTCTGGCCGACGAAGTCCTCGTGCAGCGACTTGCCGGCGTCTTCTTCCAGGTGGGCGCGCACCAGGCGCACCGTCTTCTTCTCGGTGCCGAGGAAGAAGCTCACCTCGCCGCCCTGCACCACCGGAATCTCGAACTGGCTGATCTGGTAACCCTTGGGCAGGTCGGGGTAGAAGTAGTTCTTGCGCGCGAACACGCTGCTCTCGGCGATGTGCGACCCCACCGACAGACCGAACCGGATGGCCCGCTCGACGGCGGCGCGGTTCATCACCGGCAGGGTACCGGGCAGGGCCAGGTCGACCGCGCAGGCCTGGGTGTTGGGCTCGGCACCGAACGCGGTGGCTGCGCGGCTGAAGATCTTGCTGTGGGTGGAGAGCTGGGCATGGGTCTCGAAGCCGATGACGACCTCGTAACCGCGGACCAGAAGGGAAGAACTGCTGCTCATGATCAGAAGCCTTGGGCGGTGCGGGTGTGCCAGTCGGTGGCCTGCTGGAAGGCATGGGCCGCCTGCAGCAGCTCGGCTTCCTTCAGGTAGTTGCCCACCAGCTGCAGGCCCACCGGGAGGCCGTCGGCGCCGAAGCCGGCGGGCACGCTCATGCCGGGCAGGCCGGCCAGCGAGGTGGACAGGGTGTAGATGTCGGCCAGGTAGTTGGCCACCGGGTCATCGCCCTTCTCGCCGATCTTCCAGGCCACGCTGGGGGCCACCGGACCGGCGATCAGGTCGCACTGCGCGAACGCCTGCTGGAAGTCCTGGGCGATCAGGCGGCGGATCTGCTGCGCCTTGATGTAGTACGCGTCGTAGTAGCCGTGGCTCAGCACATAGGTGCCGATCATGATGCGGCGCTGCACCTCGGGGCCGAAGCCTTCCGAGCGGGTCTTCTGGTACATGTCGACCAGGTCGTCGTATTTCGCGGCGCGGTGACCGAACTTCACGCCGTCGAAGCGGCTCAGGTTGGAGCTGGCTTCGGCCGGGGCAATGATGTAGTAGACCGGGATGGACAGCTCGGTGCGCGGCAGCGACACCTCCACCAGCGTGGCGCCGAGCTTCTCGTATTCGTTCAGTGCGGCCCGCACGGCGGACAGCACGTCGGGCGCGCAGCCGTCGCCGAAGAATTCGCGCGGCAGGCCGATGCGCAGGCCCTTGAGCGGCTGGGCCGCATCGGCGCCCGGGCGCGGCTGGCCCAGCAGCCGGGTGTAGTCCTCGGCCGGCAGGTCCAGGCTGGTGGAATCGCGATCAATGTCGGGGCCCGCCATGGCCGAGAGCAGCACGGCGCAGTCGGCGGCGCTGCGGGCCATCGGGCCGGCCTGGTCCAGGCTGGAGGCGAACGCCACCATGCCGTAGCGCGAGCAACGGCCATAGGTCGGCTTGATGCCGGTGATGCCGCAGAAGCTGGCCGGCTGGCGGATGGAGCCGCCGGTGTCGGTGCCGGTGACCGCAGCGGCCAGACCGGCCGCCACCGCCACGGCCGAGCCGCCGGACGAACCGCCGGGCACACGCGAGGCATCCCACGGGTTGCGCGCCACGCCGAAGGCCGAGTTCTCGTTGCTGCCGCCCATGGCGAACTCGTCGCAGTTGAGCTTGCCCAGCGTCACCGCGCCGGCCTGGGCGAGGCGCGCCACCACGGTGGCGTCGAACGGGCTGCGGTAGCCGTCCAGCATCTTCGAGCCGGCGGTGGTGGGCAGATCGCGGGTGACGAAGATGTCCTTGTGAGCCAGCGGCACGCCCAGCAGCGGCCCCTGCTCGCCGGCAGCGCGGCGGGCGTCCGCAGCGGAAGCCTGCGCCAGTGCGGTGTCTTCGTCGATGGCGAGGAAGGCGCCGAGATCGGCGTGCGCCCGGGCGCGGTCCAGAAAATGGCGGGTGGCCTCGACGCTGGAGGTGCGGCCCTGGGCGAGGGCGTCGGCCAGGCCGGCGACGCCGAGGTGGTGCAGCGCTTTCATTCGATCACCTTGGGCACGAGGAACAGACCGCGCTCCACGGCCGGGGCGCTGCGCTGATTCGCTTCACGCTGGTCGGGCTCGGAGACTTCGTCCGGGCGCAAGCGCAGGGCCACGTCCTGCATGACGGCGGTCGGGTGGGCCAGCGGCTCGACGCCGGTGGTGTCGACCGCCTTCATCTGCTCGACGATGTCGAAGAAGCCGTTGAGCTGGCCCAGCAGGCGCTCGCGCTGGGTGGCATCGAGTTCCAGCCGGGCCAGCTGGGCGATGCGTCCGATGTCGTTCAGGGTCAGGGACATGGCGGGTGGGGGGAGTGGGGATCGGGGCGACCGTCGCGCATGAACCGCGCGTAAACGGGTCGAAACCGCCGGTTCGCGTGCAGTTATGCACAGGGGTTGCGGTATTATCCAAGGTTTAGGAACCCGTCTCCGGCGCCCACGGTTTTCCCCAAAAAATCAAGCACTTGGACCCGTTTCCCGGACCTTTTTCCGGACCCCAACCAGGGCCTGTCCGCCCCCACCGACGGATGTGCCCCACAGGACCCATTCACCATGTTTGAAGCGTTCCGTCGGCAGTTCTCGACCGATCTGGCCATCGACCTCGGCACTGCCAACACCCTGATCTACGTCCGCAACAAGGGCATCGTGCTGGACGAACCCTCGGTGGTGTCGATCCGCCACGAGGGCGGCCCCCAGGGCAAGAAGACCATCCAGGCCGTGGGCCACGAGGCCAAGGCCATGCTGGGCAAGGTGCCCGGCAACATCGAGGCCATCCGGCCCATGAAGGACGGCGTGATCGCCGACTTCACCGTCACCGAGCAGATGCTCAAGCAGTTCATCAAGATGGTGCACCCGCGCTCGATGTTCAAGCCGAGCCCGCGCATCATCATCTGCGTGCCCTGCGGCTCCACCCAGGTGGAACGGCGCGCCATCCGCGAATCGGCCCTGGGCGCCGGCGCTTCCGAGGTCTACCTGATCGAAGAACCCATGGCCGCGGCCATCGGCGCCGGGCTGCCGGTGTCCGACGCGTCGGGCTCCATGGTGGTCGACATCGGCGGCGGCACCACCGAGGTGGGCGTCATCAGCCTGGGCGGCATGGTCTACAAGGGCAGCGTGCGTGTGGGCGGCGACCGTTTTGACGACGCCATCATTGCCTACATCCGCCGCAACTACGGCATGCTGATCGGCGAACCCACAGCCGAGGCCATCAAGAAGGAAATCGGCTCGGCCTTCCCCGGCTCCGAAGTGCGCGAGATGGAAGTCAAGGGCCGTAACCTCTCCGAGGGTGTGCCGCGCAGCTTCACCATCAGCAGCAACGAGATCCTGGAAGCCCTCACCGACCCGCTGAACAACATCGTCTCGGCGGTCAAGATGGCGCTGGAGCACACGCCCCCCGAGCTGGGTGCCGACATTGCCGAGCGCGGCATGATGCTCACCGGCGGTGGCGCCCTGCTGCGCGACCTGGACCGCCTGCTGGCCGAAGAGACCGGCCTGCCGGTGCTGGTGGCCGAAGAGCCGCTGACCTGCGTGGTGCGCGGTTGCGGCATGGCCCTGGAGCGCATGGAGCGCCTGGGCACCATCTTCACCAGCGAATAAGCCACACCCGTTCCGGGCGAGCCGCCATGCCACTGGGCACCCTGGACCGAACCCCGCCACCCTTCTTCAAGCAGGGCCCATCGGCCCTGTCCAAGCTGGTCGTGTTCAGCGCCATTGCGCTGTTCCTGATGGTGGCCGACCTGCGCTTCAAGGTCACTGCGCCCTTGCGCACGGCGCTGGCGGCGGTGATCTACCCGGGCCAGTGGCTGGTGATGCAGCCCATCGAGATGGCCATCGGGGTGCGCGGCTACTTCACCTCGCTGGAACAGTCGCGCACTCTGGAGGCCGAGGCGCTCAAGCGCCTGTCGGAGCAGGCCAGCCGCAGCCAGCAGGTCGAACAGCTCAACCTGGAGAACCGGCGTCTGCGCGAGCTGCTGGGCCTGCGCGACCGCGCGCAGGTGGCCGGCATCGGGGCCCAGGTGCTGTACGACGCCGCCGACCCCTACACCCGGCGGGTCGTGATCGACCGGGGTCAGACCCATGGCGTGAAGGCCGGCGCACCGGTCATCGACGAAGCCGGCGTGCTGGGCCAGGTGACCCGGGTGTACCCGCTGGTGTCCGAGGTGAGCCTGCTGGTCGACCCGGACCAGGCCATCCCGGTGCTCAACGCCCGCACCGGCCTGCGCAGCATCGCCTTCGGCCAGCCGTCCCGCTCGGGCGACGGCATGGAGCTGCGCTACACCGTGGCCAACGCCGACATCGCGGTGGGCGACCTGCTCACCACCAGCGGCGTGGACGGCATCTACCCGCCCGGTCTGGCGGTGGCCCGCGTGACCGACATCGAGCGGGCGGCCGACTCCTCCTTTGCCCGCATCCGCTGCGAACCGGTGGCCCGGGTGCAGGCTGCGCTGCATGTGATCGTGCTGCAGGTGTCGGGCGACGCCGTGCCCGCTGCAACCGACGAGGCGCCTGCCCCCGCCGGAAAGGCCTCGCCATGATCATGCGCCCCGGCCAGCAGCTGCTGCTGCCCGCCAACCCGGTCTTCATCTGGCTGAGCCTGATCGTCGCGCTGCTGGCCAACATGCTGTTCAACATGGGTCTGTTCGGCCGCGCCGCCTGGGTGCCCGACCTGCTGGCGGTGGTGCTGGTGTTCTGGAGCGTGCACCAGCCGCTGCGGGTGGGCGTGGGGGTGGCCTTCTTCTTCGGTCTGGCCATGGACGTGCACCAGGGTTCGCTGCTGGGCCAGCATGCGCTGGCCTACACCGTGCTCGGCTTCGGCGCCATCGCCATGCACCGGCGGCTGCTGTGGTTTGCGGTGCCGCAGCAGGCCATCCAGGTGCTGCCGCTGTTCGTGGCGGCCAATGTGCTGCAGTGGCTGGTTCGCATGGCGGCCGGCGATCCGTTCCCCGGCATCGCCAATTTCCTCTCGCCCGTGATCGAGGCGCTGCTGTGGCCGGTGGTGACCGTGCTGCTGCTGGCGCCGCAGCGCCGCGCGCCCGACCCGGACGACAACCGGCCGATCTGACATGACCGAGCTGCGCAACGTCGAATCCGACCTGGCCCTGTTCCGCACCCGGGTGCTGGTCATCGGGCTGGCGGTGCTGGTGGCCTTCGGTCTGATCGCCGCCCGGCTGACCTGGCTCCAGGTGGTCCGGCACGACGAGCTGCTGGCGCAGGCCGAGAGCAACCGCACCGCCATCCTGCCGGTGGTGCCGAACCGGGGGCAGATCCTGGACCGCGCCGGTCGGGTGCTGGCCACCAACTACTCGGCCTACACCCTGGAGATCACGCCCTCCAAGGTGTCCGACCTGGAGGGCACCATTGCCGAGCTGGGCCGCATCGTCAACATCGAACCGCGCGACGTGCGCCGCTTCAAGCGGCTGCGGGAAGAGTCGCTGAGCTTCGATTCCCTGCCGATCCGCACCCGCCTGACCGACGAAGAGGTGGCCCGCTTTGCCGCCCAGCGTTACCGGTTTCCGGGCGTCGAGGTGAAGGCCCGGCTGCTGCGCCAGTACCCCAACGGCGAAGCCGCCAGCCATGTGGTGGGCTACATCGGGCGCATCAACCAGCGCGAGAAGGAGCTGATGGCGGACTGGCCCGAGGACGACCAGGCCAACTACCGGGGCACCGAATACATCGGCAAGCTCGGCACCGAACAGCAGTACGAGCAGACCCTGCATGGCGCCACCGGGTTCGAGCGGGTCGAGACCTCGGCCGGTGGCCGCGCGGTGCGTTCGCTGGCATCGTCCGCCGCCACCCCGGGCGACACCGTGGTGCTGTCCATCGACCTGCAGCTGCAGAAGATGGTGGAAGACCTGTTCGGCGAGCGCCGGGGCGCGCTGGTCGCCATCGACCCGCGCAATGGCGAGGTGCTGGCCTTCGTCTCCAAACCGACCTTCGACCCCAACCTGTTCGTCGACGGCATCGACGTGGACAACTGGCGCGCGCTCAACGAGTCGATCGACAAACCCCTGCTCAACCGGGCACTGCGCGGCACCTACCCGCCCGGCTCCACCTACAAGCCCTTCATGGCGCTGGCGGCACTGGAAACCGGCGCCCGCACCGCCGGCACGGTCATCAACGACCCGGGCTTCTGGATGTTCGGCAACCACCGCTTCCGCAGCCACGGCGACGCCGGCCTGGGTGCGGTCGACATGCACCGCAGCATCGTCAAGTCCAGCAACACCTACTACTACTCGCTGGCCAACGAGATGGGTGTGGACCGCATGCACGACTTCATGAAGCCGCTGGGCTTTGGCCAGATCACCGGCATCGACCTCAAGGGCGAGGTGCGCGGCGTGCTGCCCAGCCAGGCCTGGAAGCGCGACAACTACAAACGCCCCGAGCAGCAGCGCTGGTATGCCGGCGAGACCATCTCGCTGGGCATCGGCCAGGGCTACAACAGCTTCACCATGTTGCAGCTGGCGCATGCCATGGCCACGCTGGCCAACGGTGGCGTGCAGCACAAGCCGCACCTCACCCTGGCCACCCAGAGCGTGATCACCGGCGAACGCACGCCTGTGGCCCGGCCGGGGCCGGTGAACCTGGGCTACAAGCCGGAGCATGTGGCCACCGTGCTGCGCGCCATGCAGGCCGTCACCACCGAGGGCACCTCCACCCGGGTGTTCGCCGGTGCGCCGTACACCAGCGGCGGCAAGACCGGCACCGCGCAGGCGGTGACCATCGGCCAGAAGGACCGGTACGACGCCCGCAAGCTCGAGGAGCACCAGCGCGACCATTCGCTGTACGTGGCCTTCGCCCCGGTCGACGCGCCGCGGGTGGCGCTGGCGGTGGTGGTGGAGAACGCCGGCTTCGGCGCGGCAGCGGCAGCCCCGATTGCCCGCCGCGTGTTCGACTACCTGATCGCCGGGCTGTACCCGAACCCGCAGGACATCGCGGCGGTTCAGCTGGGTCAGGCCGGTGCCCCGGTCGGCACGCCGCTCAAGCTGGTCGATCCGGGCGCAGCGCCACAGTGATGCGTCGGCGCGGATCGCCCGCTCAGGGCATCCGCACCCAGGCGTCCCAACCGGTCTTCAGGATCAGGGCCGAGACCACCACGATGAAGGCCACCCGCACGAAGCCGCTGCCGTGCTTGAGCGCCATGCGCGTGCCCAGCACGCTGCCCACCACGTTGGCCAGGCCCAGCACCACCACGTAGTGCCACCAGATGTGGCCCTTCCAGGCGAACAGCGAGAGTGCCGCCACGTTCGAGGCCACGTTGAGCAGCTTGGCGCTGGCGCTGGCGTGCAGGAAGTCGTAACCCAGCCAGCGCACGAACAGGAACACCAGGAAGCTGCCGGTGCCGGGGCCGAAAAACCCGTCGTAAAACCCGATGGTCAGGCCCAGGGTGCAGGCTGCGGCGGTTTCGCGCCGGCCCTGGAAGCGGGGCACATGGTCGCGGCCCAGGTCCTTGCGGGCCAGGGTGTAGATCAGCACCGCCAGCAGCACCAGCGGCAGCAGGGCCCGCAGCGCATCGGGGGAGACCTGGGTCACGGTCCAGGCCCCGGCCATGGAGCCGCCGAAGGCCAGCGCGGCCGCCGGCAGCAAGGCATGCCAGGGCATCTCGACCCGGCGGGCGTACTGGGCGGTGGCCGAGATGGTGCCCCACACCGAGGCGCTCTTGTTGACGCCCAGCAAGGTGGCCGGGTGGGTCGAGGGAAACAGCGCGAACAGCGCCGGCAGCAGGATCAGGCCGCCGCCGCCCACGATGGAGTCGACGAAGCCGGCGGCCAGCGAGGCCAGGGAGATGAGCAGGAGTTCCATGGAGCGGTCAGGGCAATCGGCGATTGTCGCCTCAGTTGAATTGCGTTCACTCGGAACCATCCGGCGATGACACTGGACGTCACAGAGCTCAACTTCGTTGAGGTGACAATAGAGCCTGACTCGACGATACACAGGCGAGACCGTAGACCAATCCACCTGTTGTACACCGGCTCACAAACTTTGTAAAAACCCAAGGATCGCGAATGAAAGTTACAGTTGTAGGCACAGGGTATGTAGGGATGTCAATGGCGGCACTACTGGCTCAGAACCATCAAGTAACGGCGCTCGACATCATGCAATGGAAGGTTGATCTGATCAATGAAGGAGCATCCCCGTTGGAGGATCACGACTTGGTAAATCTCATGGCAACGAAGCGGTTGTCCTTGCGCGCAACACTTAACTCTGATGAGGCTTACACAGGTGCAGAGTTGGTGATCATCGCCACGCCTACCGACTATGACGAGCAGACAAACAGATTCGACACAAGCTCGGTGGAATCAGTAATTGAACAAATAACTCGGAAAAACCCAAGCGCACTGATAGTCATCAAGAGCACTGTTCCCGTGGGATTCACTGCTGCGATGCGCGTTCGGTTCGGAAACTCCAACCTGATATTTAGCCCGGAGTTTTTGAGAGAAGGGAAGGCCGTGTACGACAACTTGTATCCGAGCCGTATTGTAGTGGGTGAACGCTCGGACAGGGCGAACGCTTTTGCACAGATGCTCGTTGATGTATCTATCCGGAAAGAAGTCCCGGTTCTACTCACTGACAGCACAGAGGCTGAAGCGATCAAGCTTTTCGCCAATACTTATCTTGCTTTGCGCGTCGCCTATTTTAATGAGCTTGATACTTACGCCGAATCTCAGTCTCTGAACCCTCAGCAAATCATACAAGGAGTGTGCCTTGATCCCCGTATCGGGGGGCATTACAACAATCCAAGCTTCGGTTATGGGGGTTACTGCCTACCTAAGGACACTCGGCAACTGCTGGCCAACTTCAGCGAGACGCCACAGAAGCTCATCAAAGCCATTGTGGATTCCAATGAGACGCGAAAAGACTTTATTGCCTCGAGGATATTGAAAGTCAGCCCAAAGGTTGTGGGCGTTTACCGCCTGATCATGAAGGCTGGTAGCGATAATTTTCGCGCGAGCAGCATTCAAGGTGTAATGAACCGTTTAAGTGCGGCGGGAATCGATCTGATCATTTACGAGCCCTCGCTGACAAACACATCTTTCGAAGGCTATCGCGTGGAAAAGGATCTCGCCCGTTTCAAACTCGAATCGGACATCATCATAGCGAACAGGTCTGCAGATGAACTGACAGATGTCACTAGCAAGCTGTACACGCGGGATCTGTTCGGGGGAGATGCCTGATCCGAAAATCGGACGCTGAAGTTCTTGGGCATGCGGCGGGACGGGGTGTCATCGCCATGCTCCCAAACGAAAAGCATTCCAGCTGACCAGCACGCAAAAAAAAGCCGACCTGTTCGGGTCGGCTGGGATGCGTCCGGCGGCCTCTGTGGGCCTTGATCCGGGGTTGTTCTGGTTGGACTGGGTTGTCTCCTCGGTCCCCCGCGGTTCGCCGCAGGGGCTGCGGCAGCGAGTGCATGCACTGTAGGGTATGGCACCACCGAGGTGCATACGGGCTTTCCCTGCATTGGCACAGGAAATGCTGAACGGCTCCACCTGTTACGAAAGGTATTGCCCATGCACCGGATTCGACGCATTTCCCGATGGACCCGCGCTTTGTCGCACCGATCTGCAGCCCTGGCGGCGGGCACAGGCGGGCTGGTGGCCCTGTGGCCGGGCAGCGCCGCCGCGCAGGAAGCGGCTGGCCCGACGCTGGTGGCGGCCAGCACCCTGCAAGGTGCCGACACCGCCTGGCTGATGATCAGCACGGCGCTGGTGCTGCTGATGACCTTGCCGGGCATTGCACTGTTTTATGGCGGCATGGTGCGCCGCTTCAATGTGATCAACACCATGGCCAGCGTGGTCGGCATCGCGGCGCTGGTGAGCGTGCTCTGGTTCGCGCTGGCGTATTCGCTGGCCTTCACGCCGGGCGGAGCGACCGGCGGCTTCATCGGCGGGCTGGAGCGCATCGGCTTTGCCGGGCTGGACTATCTGGGCAGCACCGGGCAGGTGGCGGTGAGCCACATGGCCAAACATGTGCCGGAGTCGGTGTTCGCCATGTTCCAGCTCACCTTCGCCATCATCACCTGCGCGCTGGTGGTGGGCGCGCTGGTCGAGCGCATGCGCTTTGCGGCGCTGCTGGTGTTCACCGCGTTGTGGCTGCTGGCGGTGTACGTGCCGATTGCCCACTGGGTGTGGGAGCCGGGTGGCTGGCTGGCCCAGCTGGGCGCGCTGGACTTCGCCGGCGGTGCGGTGGTGCACATCAATGCCGGTGCCGCCGCACTGGTGGTGGCCTATGCCCTGGGCCCGCGCAGCGGCTACGGCCGCGAGCCCTTCGTGCCCTTCAACCTGGGGCTGACCATGGCCGGCACCGGCCTGCTCTGGGTGGGCTGGTTCGGCTTCAATGCCGGCTCTGCGCTGGCGGCCGACGGCCGGGCTGGCCTGGCGCTGGCGGTGACCCACCTGGCCGCCGCCAGCGGTGCCATCGCGTGGATGGCGGCCGAGTGGCTGGCGCGCAAGCGGGCCACGCTGCTGGGCCTGTGCTCGGGTGTGGTGGCCGGGCTGGTGGCCATCACGCCGGCGGCCGGCTTCGTGTCGCTGCGCGGCGCGCTGGTGATCGGCCTGGTGGCGGGTATGGCCTGCTACTGGGGCGCGACCGCCCTCAAGCGCATGCTGCGCGCCGACGACTCGCTCGACGTGTTCGGCGTGCATGGCGTGGGCGGTCTGGTGGGCGCGGTGCTCACCGGCCTGCTGGCCGATCCGGCCATCTCGGGGGTGCAGGCCAGCCTGTCGGCGCAGCTGATCGCCTGTGTGGCGGTGCTGGGTTACAGCGTGGTCATGACCACCGTGGTGCTGTGGGTCACCTCGCGCTTCGTGGCGCTGCGGGTGAGCGAGGGCGATGAACGCACCGGGCTGGACCTGTCGCTGCACAACGAACAGCTGGGGCATTGAGCCATGAGCGGATCGAACGATCTGTTCGGCATTGCTGCGCACCTGCACGTGCTGCTGCGGCGCAAGACCGGGCGGGTGACCGACACCGAGTGGATGGCGGTGAATGCCGACTACGCCCGCGAGATCGCGCGGGTGGCGCGGCGCGCCGCCGAGGTCGACGGCCATGCCGAACTGCTGCCCTGGGCCGAGAAGCTGGATGCGGCGCTGCAGGCCCGCACCGAGCCGCAACGCAAGCCGCTGCTGCAGGCCGCCGCCGACACCCTGCGCGCCGGCCAGGTGCCCGCCACGCCACCGCCCCCGGAAACACCGGCCTCGCCCGACAGCAAATACGTCGGCCGTCTGCGCTGATGCGGCGGGCGCAGCGAGGGGCCGGCGCTCACTGCCCGGACATGATCCAGCGCGCGGCGCGCTCGGCCATCATGAGGGTGGGGCTGTTGGTGTTGCCGCTGGTGATGACCGGCATGACGCCGGCGTCCACCACGCGCAGGCCGGCCACGCCGCGCACGCGCAGGTGGCTGTCGACCACCGCCATCGGGTCGTCGGCTCGGCCCATGCGGGTGGTGCCCACCGGGTGGAAGATGGTGCTGGCGATGTCGCCGGCCAGGCGCGCCAGTTCCTCGTCGGTCTGGTACTGCACGCCGGGCTTGAATTCCTCGGGCCGGTAGGGCGCCAGCGCCGGCTGCGACACGATGCGCCGGGTCACCCGCAGGCTGTCCGCCGCGACCTGCCGGTCCTCAGGCGTGCTGAGGTAATTGGGGGCAATCGCCGGTGCGTCCTGGAAACGCGGGCTGGTGATGCGCACATGGCCCCGACTGGTGGGGTTCAGGTTGCACACGCTGGCGGTGAAGGCCGGGAAGCTATGCAGCGGCTCGCCGAAGGCGTCCAGGCTGAGCGGCTGCACGTGGTACTGGATGTTGGGGTAGGGCTGGTCGGCCGAGCTGCGGGTGAAGGCGCCGAGCTGGCTGGGCGCCATGCTCATGGGGCCGGAGCGCTTGAGCACATATTCCAGCCCGATCATGGCCTTGCCCCAGACCGAATTCGCCAGGGTGTTGAGCGTCTTCACGCCCTGCACCTTGTAGACCGAGCGGATCTGCAGGTGGTCCTGCAGGTTCTCGCCCACGCCCGGCAGGTCGTGCACCACCGGCACGCCGTGCTGCTGCAGCAGCGCAGCCGGGCCGATGCCCGAGAGCTGCAGGATCTGCGGCGAGCCGACCGCACCGGCACACAGGATGACCTCGCCCGCCGCGTGCGCGGTGAGCATTTCGGTGCCGGTCCAGACCTGCACGCCGGTGCAGCGCTTCTGGCCGTCGGTCCCGGTGTCCACCACCAGGCGCGACACCTGGGCGGTGGTCCAGAGCTCGAAGTTGGGGCGGGCGTAGCAGGTGGGCCGCAGGAAGGCCTTGGCGGTGTTCCAGCGCCAGCCGGAGCGCTGGTTGACCTCGAAGTAGCCCACGCCCTCGTTGTTGCCGCGGTTGAAGTCTTCGCTGGCCGGGATGCCGGCCTGCTGCGCGGCCTGCGCGAAGGCGTCGAGCACGTCCCAACGCAGGCGCTGCTTCTCGACCCGCCATTCGCCGCCGGCCTGGCGCTGCCGCAGCACCTCGCGCCACGGGTCGTCGGCGCTGCCGCCGCTCAGCAGCTCGGCCGGCACGCCCTGGGCACCGTGCCAGCCGGAGGCGCCCTTGTAGTGGTCCTCGTGCAGCTTGAAGTAGGGCAGCAGGCGGTCCCAGGACCAGTCGTCGTCGCCGGTGATCTCGGCCCAGCGCTGGTAGTCGCGCTGCTGGCCGCGCATGTAGATCATCCCGTTGATGCTGGAGCAGCCCCCGAGCGTCTTGCCGCGCGGGTAACGCAGCCGGCGGCCGTTGAGGCCGGCGTCGGCCTCGGTCTGGTAGAGCCAGTCGGTGCGCGGGTTGCCGATGCAGTAGAGGTAACCCACCGGAATGTGGATCCAGTGGTAGTCGTCCTGGCGGCCGGCCTCGATCAGCAGCACCCGCTTCGAGGGGTCGGCACTCAGCCGGTTGGCCATCAGGCAGCCGGCCGTGCCCGCGCCGATGATGATGTAGTCGAACGTGCTGTCGGTGGATGCTGTGCTCATGGGAGGGTCCCGTCCTTCGTGTCGTCGTCGGTGTCGTCGGTCCCGGATTCGTCGAGCCGGTAATCACCGCGGTGGAATGCCGCCAGCACTTCCTCGCCCCGGGCCTTGCAGTGCTCGGGCACCAGCACCCGCACCGGAATGGCGGGCGCCAGCAGCCCGTGGGCCTGCACCAGGTGCGCGTCGGCCACCGCCGCCGGCACACCGGCTGCCTGCAGCACGCCGCGCAGCATGAACGCCTCCAGCGGCTGAAAGACCGTGGTCAGGGTGACCCAGTCCCCCAGCGACGGCTCGTAGGCGCTGTTGAGGTCGTCCATGCCGTGGCGGCGGACCGGGGGAGTTACTTGGCGGTCGGCATCACGAACTCGGCGCCCTTGCCGATGCTCTCCGGCCAGCGCTGCATGATCGACTTCTGCTTGGTGTAGAAGCGCACGCCCTCTTCGCCGTAGGCGTGCATGTCGCCGAACAGGCTCTTCTTCCAGCCGCCGAAGCCATGCCAGGCCATGGGCACCGGGATCGGCACGTTGATGCCGACCATGCCCACCTGGATGCGGCGCGAGAACTCGCGCGCCACGTTGCCGTCGCGGGTGAAGCAGGACACGCCGTTGCCGAACTCGTGGTCGTTGATGATCTGCACCGCCTGGGCGAAGTCGGCCACACGCACGCACGAGAGCACCGGGCCGAAGATCTCTTCCTTGTAGATCTTCATGTCGGTGGTGACATGGTCGAACAGCGTGCCGCCGAGCCAGAAGCCGTTGTCGCAGCCTTCGCCGGCCACCTTGCCGTCGAACACGCGGCCATCGACCAGCATCTTCGCGCCTTCCTTCACGCCGGCATCGATGTAGCCGGTGATGCGCTGGCGCGCCACGTCGGTGACGATGGGGCCCATCTCGGCGGCCAGGTTGGTGCCGTTGAGCACCTTCAGGGCCTTGGTGCGCTCGATCAGCTTGGGCATGATCTTGTCGGCCACATCACCGACCAGCACCGCCACGCTGATGGCCATGCAGCGCTCGCCGGCCGAGCCGTAGGCCGCGCCGATGAGGGCGTCCACCGCCTGGTCCAGGTCGGCATCGGGCATGACCACCATGTGGTTCTTGGCGCCGCCCAGGGCCTGCACCCGCTTGCCGTGGTGCGCGCCAGTCTCGTAGATGTAGTTGGCGATCGGGGTCGAACCCACGAAGCTGACGGCCTTCACGTCCGGGTGGACCAGCAGCGCGTCCACCGCCTCCTTGTCGCCCTGCACCACGTTGTACACACCGTCGGGCAGGCCGGCCTTCTTGAGCAGCTCGCCCATGAACAGGCTGGGGGTCGGATCGATCGGGCTGGGCTTGAGGATGAAGGTGTTGCCGGCGGCAATGGCCACCGGGAACATCCACATGGGCACCATGACCGGGAAGTTGAACGGGGTGATGCCGGCCACCACGCCCAGCGGCTGGCGCAGGGTCCAGTTGTCCATGCCGGTGGAGACCTGGTCGGTGAAGTCACCCTTGAGCAGCTGCGGAATGCCGCAGGCGAATTCCACGATGTCGATGCCGCGCGCCACTTCGCCCTGGGCATCGGTGAACACCTTGCCGTGTTCGGCGGTGATCATGCGGGCCAGCTCGTCCTTGTGCTGGTTGAGCAGCTCCAGGAACTTGAACATCACACGGGCACGGCGGATGGGCGGGGTGTCGGACCAGGCCGGGAAGGCGGCGCGGGCGGCGGCCACGGCGGTGTCCACATCGGCGGTGCTGGCCAGGGCCACGCGGCCGGTCACGGCGCCGGTGGCGGGGTTGAACACGTCCTGCGCGCGGGTGGACTGACCGGCCACGCTGGCGCCGTTGATGTAGTGGTTGATATTTGTGATGCTCATGGCGAGGTCTCCTGTAGAAACCGCTATTGTGCAAATGGTCAACGAGAAAAACCAATGAGAATGCCGGAATTCTTTTATTGGTCCGGCAAATAACATGGCCTCTGCCCCCCTGCCCCAGCCCCGCCCGCCCACCATCGAGCCCCAGACCCTGCGGGCCTTCGTGGCCGTGGCGCGCGAGGGCAATGTCTCGCGCGCCGCCACCCGGCTGCACCTGAGCCAGCCGGCGGTGAGCCTGCAGCTGCGCACCCTGGCCGAGGCCACCGGGCTGCAGCTGTTCACCCGCACCGCGCAGGGCATGGCCCTGACCCGCGATGGCGCGGCCCTGCTGCCCATGGCCGACAAGGCCCTGGCCGGTCTGGCCGAGTTCGGGCAGGCCGCCGCCGCCCTGCACACCACGGTGCGCGGCACGCTGCGCATCGGCACCATCCTCGACCCCGAGTTCACCCGCCTGGGCGCCTTCCTGAAGCAGCTGGTGGAGACCAGCCCGCAGGTCGACACGGTGCTGCGCCAGGGCATGAGCGGCGACGTGCTGGCCCTGATCGACCGCGGCGAGCTCGATGTCGGCTTCCACCTCGACCTGCCGGACGACCCCCTCGGGCCCGACTGGCAGCGCCGCCCGCTGACCCGCTTCACCTACCGGGTGCTGGCGCCCGCCGGCTGGGGCCCGCAGGTGCGCGGCATGGACTGGAAGGCCCTGGCCAGCCTGCCCTGGCTGGCCACGCCGCCGGCCAGCGCCCACCACCGGCTGCAGCGCCGGGTGTTCGGCCCGGGCTCGCTCACCGGGCTGGAGCCGCGCCGGGTGGCGCTGGTCGACCAGGAAGCCTCCATGCTCGACCTGGTGCGCAGCGGCGTGGGCCTGTCGCTGGTGCGCGACGCCATTGCCATCCGCGAGGCCCAGGCGCGCGGCTTGGTCATTGCCGACCGGGTCGGGCTGGACTGCGAGCTGAGCCTGGTGTGCCGCGCCGGGCGCGCGGGCGAGCCGGTGATCGCCGCCGCCTGGGCAGCGCTGGACACCGTCTGGACCTGAAACCTGCCGGCCCGGCAGAACCGTGACGTTCTTGTCGGATGGTGATGAATCACGTCGAGCGGCATCGCAGACTCGCCGATCTTTGCCGACCCGGCGCTTCTCACCACCCGGCCATGTTCAAGTTTCTCCACACCCACCCCGACCTGCGGCAGGGGCCGGCCCAGCCGGAGCCGTTCCCGCCGGCGGCCGACTTCCGCTCCAGCACCCTGCAGCCCGATCCGGTCGACGCCGGCGCCTGGCTGCTCGGACCGGCCGCCACGGCCCCGGTCCGGGCGCGTCCGCCCTGGCTGGTGCCGGCGCTGGTGACCACCGTGCTGGTGCTCACCCTGGCCGCCGGGTTGCTGGCCTGGACCTGGCGCTGACCCGGTCGCGGCGGTCGGTGGGCGGGCTCAGCGCCAGCGCGCCAGCTCGTCCTTGAGCGTGGCCGACATCGGCAGGTTGACCGGGCGGTTGAAGGGCGGCACCGGGCCCATGAACCAGCGCTGGTAGGCGGCTTCGAGCAGGCCGCTGCGGTTGGCCTGCACCAGGGCATCGTTCACCGCCTTGAGCAGCTGCGGGTCGCCGGGGCGCACCGCGATCGCAATAGGCTCGCTTTAAAGCTCCTGTGGCAGCAGCGTGTAGGCCTCCGGGTTGCGCCCCTGGGCCAGCTGGGTGAGCAGCAGCACATCGTCGCGCAGATAACCCCGGGCCCAGCCCAGCTCCAGCTGGCCCATGGCGGCCACCGCATCCAGGGCCCGCACCACCTTCCAGCCCCGCTCGGCTGCGCGCTGCGTGGCCAGGGTGTCGGCCGTGGTGCGGCCGATCACCACCACCGACTGGTCGCGCAGCTGATCGACCGCCGTGATGCCGTCGACCGCCCGCACCAGCACCCGCGCATGCGACACGAACACCGGGTGCGAAAAAGCCATGGCACCCCGGCGCTCCGGGGTGTCGGTGGTGGCCGCGCACAGCAGGTCGACCGTGCCGGCCTGCAGGTAACGCACCACCTGATCCGCCGGCACCTCGACCGGGTTGACCCGCAACACCTTGCCGGTGGCGGCCTGCACCCGCTCCACCGCCGACTGGCACAGATCGATCATGTAACCCGCCGGCCGGCCCTGACCGTCGCGGAAGGAAAACGGCGAGGCATCGACCCGGTAGCCCAGGTTGATCTGCCCCTTCATGGCGATCTGCTGCAACACCGCCTGGGCCAAGGCGGCGCTGCAGGCCAGAGCGGCCAGGGCCAGGGCCGCCAGGCGGCAGAACGACGAGATGTGCGGTACGGACATGAGGCACCCCCTGTGGTCTGACCCCAATGTAAGCAGATGCAACGCTGCTGCCAAGCGGGTGCATCCCGACAGGCCGGGAGCGTCTTCAGATGTTTTTGTCATGAACAACCAAAAACGTATTCGTTCCCTTTCTGAAGGTGCGGCGGAATCATGCGGGCCATCCACCACCGGGCCTCGGCCCTCACCAAGGACGCCACCATGACCACCCGCCGACAACTCATCCAGGCCGTACCGGCCACCCTGGCCGCCAGCCTGGCCGCCCAGCTGCCCACCGCCGCCCTGGCCCAGGCCACGCCGGCCCCGGTGACGCTGCTCAACGTGTCGTACGACCCGACCCGCGAGCTGTATGTGGACATCAACGTCGCCTTTGCCAAGGCCTGGAAGGCCCGGACCGGCCAGACCGTGACCATCCAGCAGAGCCACGGCGGCTCGGGCAAGCAGGCCCGATCCATCATCGACGGTCTGGCCGCCGACGTGGCCACCCTGGCCCTGGCCGGCGACACCGACGCCCTGCACACCAACGGCCAGTGGATTCCCAAGGACTGGCAGAAGCGCCTGCCGCTGAACAGCTCGCCCTACACCTCGACCATCGTGCTGGTGACCCGCGCCGGCAACCCCAGGAACATCCAGGACTGGGACGACCTGATCCGCCCGGACGTGAAGGTCATCACACCCAACCCCAAGACCTCCGGCGGCGCCCGCTGGAACTACCTGGCCGCCTGGGAATTCGCCAGGCGCAAGTACGGTGGTGACGCCAAGGCCCAGGAATTCGTGGCCAAGCTCTATGCCAACGTGCCGGTGCTCGACACCGGGGCGCGCGGCTCGTCGGTCACCTTTGCCCAGCGCAACCAGGGCGACGTGTTCATCTCGTGGGAAAACGAGGCCTACCTGCTGGAGAAGGAATTCGGCAACAAGGTGGACTTCGTCTACCCCAGCCTGTCCATCCTCGCCGAGCCGGCCGTGACCTTTGTGGACAAGAACGTCGACAGGAAGGGCACCCGCGCCGTGGCCCAGGCCTACCTGGAATTCCTCTACACCGAGGAAGCCCAGGACCTGATCGGCAAGCACTTCTACCGCCCGACCTCCACCCAGGCCCAGGCCAGGTACGCGAAGCAGCTGCCCAAGATCAACCTGTTCAGGATCGACGAGGCCTTCGGCGGCTGGGCCCAGGCGGCCAAGGTGCACTTCGCCGACGGCGGCACCTTCGACCAGATCTACACCCGCAAGTGATGCAGGAGCCGCGCGTGCAGCCCATCGTCATCGTGCCCGGCTGGCGCAATTCCGGGCCCGGTCACTGGCAGAGCCTGTGGGCCGAACAGCTGCCCGGGGCGCGGCGCGTGGAACAGGACGACTGGGTCACGCCCCGGCGCGACGCCTGGGTGGGCCAGCTGGCCCGGACCGTCACCGAAGCCGCCGCTCATGGCAACCCAGTGGTGGTGGTGGCCCACAGTCTGGGCTGCATTGCGACCGCCCATCTGCCGCCGGAGGTGATGCAGCACATCGGCGCGGCCCTGCTGGTGGCCCCGGCCGACCCGGAGCGCCGGGGCGTCCTGGCCGATTTTGCACCGGTGCCTTACCAGCCGCTGCCGTTCCGCAGCCTGGTGGTGGCCAGCAGCAACGACCCTTACTGCCCCTCTCGGCTGGCCGGGGCCTACGCCCGCGCCTGGGGAAGCGAATTCGTGCGGCTCAACAACGCCGGCCACATCAATGTGGACTCGGGTCACGGGCCCTGGCCGCTGGGGCTCGGTCTGCTGCAGTCGCTGCTGTCGCCGCTGCCGGCGCCACCCCGGCCGGAGACCACTCATGCCTGATCGTCATATCGAAACAAGAAAACTGTCGTTTGTGATCTGAAGCATCACACCCAGAATCCAGACCCTTCCCGAACCTGCCCCCCCTTTTTCACGCCCGCCCACCATGAACACCGCCCTCCGCTCCACCCTTGCCGCCCTGGCCCTCAGTGCCGCCGGCCTGGCCCAGGCCCAGACCGGCCTGCTCAATGTGTCCTACGACGTGGCGCGCGAGTTCTACAAGGACTTCAACGCCGCCTTCGTGGCCCACCACAAGAAGACCACCGGCCAGGACCTGAGCGTCAACCAGTCGCACGCCGGCTCCAGCGCCCAGGCGCGTGCGGTGGCCGACGGCCTGGAGGCCGACGTGGTGACCTTCAACACCACCACCGACGTCGACTTCCTGGCCGACAAGGGCGTGGTGGCCAAGGACTGGCGCCAGAAATTCCCGAACGGCGCCGCGCCCACCACCAGCACCATGCTGTTCCTGGTGCGCAACGGCAACCCCAAGAACATCAAGGACTGGCCGGACCTGATCAAGCCCGGCGTACAGGTGGTGGTGGTCAACCCCAAGACCGGCGGCAACGGCCGCATGGCCTACCTGGCCGCCTGGGGTTATGTGCGCAGCACCGGCGGCACCGATGCGCAGGCCGCCGAGTTCGTGAGCAAGCTCTACAAGAACGTGCCGGTGCTGGCCCGTGGCGGCCGTGACGCCACCGGTGTCTTCCTGCAGCGCAACATCGGCGATGTGCTGGTGACCTTCGAATCCGAGGTGGTGTCGGTGGACCGCGAGTTCGGCGCCGGCAAGGTCGATGCCATCCACCCCAGCGCCAGCATCGTGGCCGAGAACCCGGTGGCCGTGGTGGAACGCACGGCGGCCAAGAAAGGCAGCGGCGCCCTGGCCAAGGCTTACCTGGATTACCTCTACAGCCCGGAAGGCCAGGAGATTGCTGCCAAGCACAACATCCGCCCGCGCAACGAGGCGGTGCTGAAGAAGTACGCCAGCGCCTTCAAGCCGATCAAGCTGTTCACCGTGGAGCAGTACTTCGGCTCGCTGGCCGAGGCGCAGAAGGTGCACTTCAACGACGGCGGCCAGTTCGACGCCCTCTATACGAACCGCTGAGCCCGCCATGAGCGCCACCACCACCCTCGCCGGGCCGGCCACGGCCCCGAGGCCTTCCACACGCGCCACCCGGCGGGTGCTGCCGGGGTTCCACCTGACGCTCGGGTACACGCTGTTCTACCTGTTCCTGATCGTGCTGATCCCGCTGTCGGCCCTGCTGTTCAAGACCTTCTCGCTGACCTGGGTGCAGTTCGTGGAGGCGGTCACCGCGCCGCGTGTGATGGCGTCCTACCGGCTGACCTTCGGCGCCTCGCTGATCGCGGCCACCGTCAACCTGTTCGCCGGTCTGCTGGTGGCCTGGGTGCTGGTGCGTTATGAATTTCCGGGCAAGAAGGTGGTGGATGCGCTGGTCGACCTGCCGTTTGCCCTGCCCACCGCCGTGGCCGGCATCTCGCTGACCGCGCTGCTGGCCGGCAACGGCTGGATCGGGCAGTACCTGGAGCCGCTGGGCATCCAGCTGGCGTTCCAGCCGGCGGGCGTGGTGATCGCGCTCATCTTCATCGGCCTGCCCTTCGTAGTGCGCACGGTGCAGCCGGTGCTGGAAGACGCCGAGAAGGAGCTGGAGGAAGCCGCCATGTGCCTGGGCGCCACCCGCTGGCAGACCTTTGCCCGCGTCATCCTGCCCACCATCGGCCCGGCCCTGCTGACCGGTTTCGCCATGGCCTTCGCCCGCGCGGTGGGCGAGTACGGCTCGGTGATCTTCATTGCCGGCAACGTGCCCATGGTGTCGGAGATCACGCCGCTGATCATCATCGGCAAGCTGGAGCAGTACGACTACGCCGGAGCCACCGCCGTGGCCACCGTGATGCTGGGCATTTCATTTGTGTTGCTGCTGATCATCAACGGCCTGCAGGCCTGGCAGCGCCGCCGCTCGGGAGCCGCTGCATGAGCCGCCAGACCACCGAATCGCGCGCGGTGCGCATCACCCTGGTGGCGCTGGCCCTGGGCTTCATGGCGCTGTTCCTGGTGCTGCCGCTGGCCGCCGTGTTCACCGAGGCGCTGCGCAAGGGCTGGGGCGCCTACTGGGAAGCGCTGAAGGAGCCGGACGCCTGGGCCGCCATCCGCCTGACCCTGATCACCGCTGCCGTGGCCGTGCCGCTGAACCTGATCTTCGGCGTCGCTGCGGCCTGGGCCATTGCCAAGTTCGAGTTCCGCGGCAAGTCGTTCCTGACCACGCTGATCGACCTGCCGTTCTCGGTCTCGCCGGTGGTGGCGGGCCTGATCTATGTGCTGGTGTTCGGCGCGCAAGGCTGGCTCGGCCCCTGGCTGGCCGAACACGACATCAAGATCGTGTTCGCGGTGCCCGGCATCATCCTGGCCACCCTGTTCGTCACCTTCCCCTTCATTGCGCGCGAGCTGATCCCGCTGATGCAGGCGCAGGGCAACGAGGAGGAGCAGGCGGCCCAGGTGCTGGGCGCCAGCGGCTGGCAGACCTTCTGGTACGTGACCCTGCCCAACATCAAGTGGGGCCTGCTGTTCGGGGTGATCCTGTGCAACGCGCGGGCCATGGGCGAGTTCGGTGCGGTGTCGGTGGTCTCCGGCCACATCCGCGGCCAGACCAACACCATGCCGCTGCATGTGGAGATCCTCTACAACGAATACCAGTCGGTGGCGGCCTTTGCGGTGGCCTCGCTGCTGGCCCTGCTGGCCATCGTCACGCTGGTCATCAAGACCATCGTGGAATGGCGCCACGAGCGCGAGCTGCGCGCCGCCGCCGAGCTGCCGCCGGAACGCCCGGCGCCGGCCACCCTGATCCTGAAGGAAGCGTCATGAGCATCGCGATCCAGAACATATCCAAGCATTTCGGCAGCTTCCACGCGCTGGACAACATCGGCCTGGACATCGGCTCGGGCGAGCTGCTGGCCCTGCTCGGCCCCTCGGGCTGCGGCAAGACCACGCTGCTGCGCATCATTGCCGGGCTGGAAACCGCCGACACCGGCAACATCCTGTTCAGCGGCGAGGACGCCACCGACAAGCATGTGCGCGAGCGCGGCGTGGGCTTCGTGTTCCAGCACTACGCGCTGTTCCGCCACATGACGGTGGCCGACAACGTGGCCTTCGGCCTGCGGGTCAAGCCGCGCCGCGAGCGCCCGAGCGAAAAGCAGATCCAGGCCAAGGTGCACGAGCTGCTCAGCCTGGTGCAGCTCGACTGGCTGGCCGACCGCTACCCCTCGCAGCTCTCCGGCGGCCAGCGCCAGCGCATCGCCCTGGCGCGCGCGCTGGCGGTGGAGCCGCAGGTGCTGCTGCTCGACGAGCCCTTCGGCGCGCTCGACGCCCAGGTGCGCAAGGAACTGCGCCGCTGGCTGCGCCGCCTGCACGACGAGCTGCACGTGACCAGCATCTTCGTCACCCACGACCAGGAGGAGGCGCTGGAAGTGGCCGACCGCGTGGTGCTCATGAACCATGGCCGCATCGAGCAGGTGGGCACTCCGCGCGAGGTGTGGGAACACCCGGCCACCCCGTTCGTGGCCAGCTTCCTCGGCGGCGTGCCGCTGGTGGGCGACGGCACCCGGCCGCTGCGCCCGCACGAGCTGCAGGTGCAGCGCCTGCTGCCGGGCCAGCCGGTGCCGGCCGGTGCGGTCACCGCCACCCTGCGCCGCGCCCTGGTGCTGGACCCGGTGGTGCGGCTGGAGCTGGAGCCCTCGCACGGCGAGCGCGAACTCATCGAAGCCCGGCTGGCCACCGCCGCGTTCGACGCGCTGGGCCTGCGCGAAGGCGATGCGGTGCTGGTGAGTCCGAGGAACTCTGTCGGACAATCGCAGTCTGTGGAGGCATGAACCACGGAGAAACCGCATGAAGACCCTCATCTGGGCCGCCTTCGCGCTGCTGGCGCTGATCTGGACCGGGCTGGCCGCCCTCTCGGCCGGGCTGGCGCAATGGCTGATCGGGGCCATGGCCTCGGGCGAGGCCACCCAGATGGCCACCACGGTGGGCCAGTGGCCGGTGCCGGCGTGGGCGGCCTTGTGGATCGACCCGGCCTGGCTGCAGGGCCTGCAGCTGATGTGGCTGGACCTGGTGCAGTGGCTGTCGCAGGTGCTGCCCTCCATCGACGGCCTGGGCGGTTTCGTGACGGCCCTGGTCTGGATCGGCTGGGGCGTGGGCCTGATCACCCTGCTGGTGGTCTGCGGCGGCCTGCACTGGCTGGCCGGCCGGATGTCGGGGCCGGGGTCCGGACCGCGTCCGGCATGAGCGAACCCCTTGCGCGCCGGCTGCGCGAAGCCGCCGACCAGCACGCGCAGTCGCCCGAGCTGAAGCTCAATGTGCGCGAGCTGGTGCAGCTGCACGGCGACGCCTCCACCGCCGTGCTGCTGATGCTGATGTCGGCGCTGACGGTGATCCCGATTGCCGGCGCCGGCACCGTGCTGAGCTTTGCCATCGTCGCGCTGGCCTGGGCCTGGCTGCGCGGCCACGACGAATTCCCGCTGCCCCGCCGCGTGGGCGACCTGACCCTGAACGAGACCTGGACCCGCCGCTGCCTGCACGGCCTGGCCTGGACCTACGAACGCGCGCACCGATGGCTGAGGCCGCGCTGGCCGGTCTGGAGCCACGGTGCCACCCGCGCGCTGTGGAGCGGCTGGATCGTGGTCATGGCGGGGGTCATCTTCCTGCCGCTGCCGCTGGGCAATGTGCTGCCGAGCATCAGCCTGATCCTGCTGAGCCTGGGCTGGATGGCGCGCGACGGCCTGGCCCTCCTGGCCTCCAGCGTGGTGGGCGTGGCCGCGCTGGCCTACACCGCCTCGCTGGGCCATGTGGCACTCGACCTGCTCCAGAGCGGTCTGGAACGTGTGCGGCCCTGGCTGGGCCTGTGACCGGCGCCGGGCGGTCGCCGCCTAAAATCGCGGCTCCCCCCGACGGACCGCCCGCTTGATCGCTTCCACCTCCACCGACCTGCTGCCGCTGTACGTCGATCTCGACGGCACGCTCACGCCCAGCGACACGCTGCACGAGTCGGTCATGCGGCTGACGCGGCAGGAGCCGCTGGCACTGCTGCAGCTGCCGCTCTGGCTGGCGGGCGGCAAGGCCGCACTCAAGCAGCAGCTGGGCGACCGGGTGCTGCCCGACCCGGCCACCCTGCCCTGGCGCGACGACCTGATCGAGGTGCTGCGGGCCGAACGGGAACGGGGGCGCAACGTGGTGCTGGCCAGCGCCTCCGACATCCGCACCGTGCGCGCCGTGGCCGAGCACCTGGGCTGCTTCACCGACGTGCTGGGCACCGAACCGGGTGGTCCCAACCTGAGCCGGCGCGCCAAGCGCGAAGCCATCGAACGCCATGCGCGCGGGCTCGGCTTCGAGCGCTGGGCCTATGTGGGCAACAGCCGTGACGACCTGCCGGTCTGGGACGGTGCCGCCGAGGCCTGGGCGGTGAACGCACCGGCCGGCGTGCTGCAGGCGCTGCGGGCCGACCACCCGCAGGCGCGCGTGTTCCCCCGCGAGCCGCTGACCCTGGGCACGGTGCTCAAGGCCATCCGACTCAAGCAGTGGGCCAAGAATGCCCTGCTGTTCGTGCCGCTGCTGGCGGCCCACTCGCTCGACCCGAACGCCTGGCTGCAGGCGCTGCTGGCCTTAGTGGCCTTCGGCCTGTGTGCCTCGGCCACCTACCTGGTCAACGACCTGCTGGACCTGCCCAGCGACCGGGTGCACCGCATCAAGCGGCACCGCCCGCTGGCGGCCGGGCGGCTCGGCATTGCCGCCGCCGTCGTGCTGGGGCTGGTGATGCTGGCGGCGTCGTTCGTGCTGGCCGCGTCCGTCTCGGCCGGCTTCACCGCCCTGCTGCTGCTCTACACCGCCACCACCCTGGCCTACTCGGTCTGGCTCAAGCGGCTGGCGCTGATCGACGTGCTGGTGCTGTCGGGGCTGTACACGCTGCGCATCGGCGCCGGCGCGGTGGCCACCGGGGTGGACCTGTCCAACTGGCTGCTGGCGATCTCGATCTTCCTGTTCCTGAGCCTGGCGCTGGTCAAGCGCTGCGCCGAACTCGAAGAGCTGGTGGACGACAGCCGGGTGCTGGCCCCCGGGCGCGGTTACCAGGGCGCCGATCTGCCTTCGCTGCGCGCCATGGGCCTGTCGGCCGGCTTCCTCGCGGTGCTGGTGCTGGCGCTCTACATCGACAGCCAGAACAGCCGCGCGCTCTATGCCCACCCCGACTGGCTGTGGGCCGCCGCCCCGGTGCTGCTGCTGTGGCTGATGCGCATCTGGCTCAAGACCGGCCGGCGCGAGCTGCACGGCGAAGACCCGCTGCAGTTCGCCCTGCGCGACCGCTTCAGCTGGCTGACCCTGCTGGCCATGGGCCTGATCGGCTGGCTGGCCACCACCGGCCTGCCGCCGGCCTGAAGCCCCGAACCCCTGAAGCACCCGACCGGAGCCCGCCCATGAAGACCCTTGCCCTGTCGCTGGCCGTGTTCTGCGTGCTGCTGTCGTCGGCCGCGCAGCTGGTCATGAAGCGCGGCATGGCGGCCGGCACCGGGTCGGCCGGCGCCGATGTCGCGGGCACCTACCTGCACGCGCTCTCCAGCCCGCTGGTCTGGCTCGGCCTGGGCCTGTACGGGGCCAGCGCGGTGCTGTGGCTGTGGGTGCTCTCGCGGCTGGACGTGAGCCTGGCCTACCCGCTGGTGAGCCTGGGCTTCGTGGTGACGCTGGCGCTGGGCGTGGTCTGGCTGGGCGAGCCGCTGTCCTGGACCCGGGTCGCCGGCTGCGGGCTGATCGTGGCGGGCGTCTGGCTGCTGGCGCTGGACGCCTGAACCGCAGCGCCACCGTCCCTGAACAAAGTCACCCATGTTCCTGAACGACACCTCGCTGCCCGCCGCCCGCCGGCTGTTTGCCGCCACCTTCATCGGCACGCTGCTGCTCAAGGTCTGGCTGGCCGCCAGCTTCCCCATGAGCGGCGACGAAGCCTTCTTCTACCAGTGGGGCGTGTTCCCGGCCTGGGGCTACTCCGACCACCCGCCCATGGTGGGCTGGCTGATCGCCCTGCTGCGGCTGGCCGACGACTCGCCCCTGGTGCTGCGCAGCGCCACCCTGCTGGTCACCAGCCTGATCGGACTCGGCATCGTCGACCTGCTGCGCCGCCACCTGCCCGCCTCGCGCGAGAGCAGCGCCTGGCTGGCCGGCGCGGTGTACCTGGTGCTGCCCTGGAGCTGGATGTTCGTGCTGGTCACCACCGACACGCCCCTGATCCTGTTCATGGCGCTGTCGGTCTGGGCCTACTTCCGGGCCGATGCGGCCACCACCGGCGCGGCCCGCTGGTACCTGCTGTGCGGCGTGCTGCTGGGCCTGGCCTTTTTGTCCAAGTACTTTGCGGCCCTGCTGGGCTTTGCCTACGCGGCCCACGCCTGGGGCTGGCGGCGCGAACGGGCCTGGGCACCGTTCGTGGTGTTCGCCGGCGCGCTGCCCGGCATCGCGCTGAACATCGGCTTCAACGCCACCCACGGCTGGAGCAACGTGATGTTCAACGTCTTCAACCGCAACGAAGGCTCGACCGGCTCGTGGCGCACCGTGGCCACCTACCTGGGCATGGCGGCCTACCTGCTGACACCCTGGCTGCTGTGGCAGGGGCTGCGCTCGCGGGGCGCCGAGGGCGTGTCGCCGCGCGTGCTCAAGGTGGCCGCCGTGTTGTGGATGTTCCCGCTGGCGCTGTTCCTGCTGGTCAGCCTGCGCCGCACCGTGGGCCTGCACTGGGTGCTGGGCTTCGTGCCGGTGTTCGTGGTCTGGGCCGGCCTGCGCCTGTCGACCCCGGCCCTGAAACGCTCGTGGTGGGCCACGCTGGCGCTGTCGGTGCCGCACCTGCTGGCCGTGGGCCTGATCGCCTGGGCGCCGCTGGCCTGGTGGACCCACGCACCGCTGGACCGTCTGTATGACCGCGCCGTGTTCCTGCGCGAGACCCCGGCCATCGTGGCCGCGCTGCAGGCGGACCTGCCGGCCGGCGCCACGCTCATGGCCCGCACCTACAACCCGGCCGCCATGCTGGCCTACCACCACCGCCAGTACGTGCCGGTGTTCGGCCCGGGACGCCACCATGCGCGGCAGGACGACCAGATCATCGACTTCCGCCGCTACGACGGCCAGGCCATCCGGGTGTTCCTGTACGACGAGCCTGCCCGCGCCGACTTCGAGCCCTACTTCGACAGCCTCGACATCAAGCGCCTCACCCTGCGCGGCGTGGACTTCTGGGTGGTCGACGGCCAGGGCTTCCGCTTCCAGCCGTTCCGCGACCAGGTGCTGGCCCAGGTGGCCCGGGAGTTCCACGACATACCGGGCTGGCTGCCGGTGCTGGGCAACCCGTTCTGCGAGCGTTACGGCTTCGCCGACTGCGCGCCGGGCCGCGCGGCCGGGCGCTGAAGCCCCGGCCGGGGCAGGCGGGTCAGTCCACCACGAACGGCACCCGCCGCGCCACGCCGCAGGTGAGTTCGTAGGAAATGGTGCCGGCCGACGAGGCCACCTCGTCGGCGGTGAGCACCGCCTGCGGGCGCCGCTGGCTGCGGCCCCAGAGCACCACCTCGCTGCCGATGCCGGCGGCGTCCAGTCCGGTCAGGTCGACCGTGATCATGTCCATGCTGACCCGGCCCACGATCCGGCTGCGCTGCCCGTCGATCAGCACCGGCGTGCCGGTGGGGGCATGGCGCGGGTAGCCGTCGGCGTAGCCACAGGCCACCACGCCGATGCGCATGGGCTGCGGCGCGGTGAAGGTCGATCCGTAACCCACGGTGTCGCCGGCCTGCAGCTGCTGCACGCCGATGACGCGGCTGGCCAGCGTCATGGCGGGCTGCAGGTTCCAGTGGGCAGCCGTGTTTTCAGGGTGGTCGGGCGCGCCGCCGTAGAGCGATATGCCCTCGCGCACCCAGTCGGCCGCCAGCGTCTGCACGCCCTCGCCGCGCAGCGGGCGTGCCGCATGGCGCAGGATGGCCGCGCTGTTGCACAGCGTGCGTTCGCCGGGCAGGTCGGCGGTGATCTGCTCGAACAGCGCGACCTGGTGGTCGATGCCGCGCGGGCCGTCGGCGTCGCTGAAATGGGTCATGAGCGAGATCTCGTCCACCTGCGGCAACGCGTTCAGGCGGGTCCAGGCGCTGCGGAAGGCATCGGCGGTGAAGCCCAGGCGGTTCATGCCGGAGTTCAGTTTCAGGAACACCCGGTGCGGCGCCTGCGTCTTGTGCGCGGCCAGCCAGTCGATCTGCTCGGCGCAGTGCACCGCGTGCCACAGGCCCAGGCGCGAACACAGCTCCAGGTCGCGCGGCTCGAACACGCCTTCGAGCAGCAGCACCGGACCGCGCCAGCCGAGCGCGCGGATGCGTTCGGCCTCGTTCAGGTCCAGCAGGGCAAAGCCGTCGGCGCCGCGCAGGGCCTCGAACGCGTTCTCGATGCCGTGGCCGTAGGCGTTGGCCTTGACCACGGCCCAGACGCGGGCGTCGGGGGCGCAGTCGCGGGCGCGCTGCAGGTTGTGCCGCAGGGCGGCGGTGTGGATGGTGGCGGAGATGGGGCGGGGCATGGGCGGCGGGCAGGCGGGCCGTGTGAAGTGGCCGTGCTATAACACCCGGATACATCCGGAGACACCCGCCAATGTCGCACAAAACACCGGCCCAGACCGGTGAGCGCCGTCCACAGCCGCGGACACGACACATGAAATCATCGCCATGAAGCGCGGCTTCTACACCATCATGACGGCGCAGTTTTTCAGCTCTCTGGCTGACAACGCGCTGTTCGTCGCGGCCATCGAACTGCTGCGATCGCGCCAGGCGCCCGAATGGCAGAGCGCCGCCCTGGTGCCCCTGTTTGCTTTCTTCTATGTGGTGCTGGCGCCCTTCGTGGGCGCCTTTGCCGATGCCCGGCCCAAGGGCCAGGTGATGTTCATCAGCAACGCGATCAAGATCGTGGGCTGCCTGCTCATGCTGTTCGGCACCCACCCGCTGCTGGCCTACACCGTGGTGGGCCTGGGCGCGGCGGCCTACTCGCCGGCCAAGTACGGCATCCTGACCGAACTGCTGCCGCCGTCGCAGCTGGTCAAGGCCAACGGCTGGATCGAGGGCCTGACCATCGCCTCCATCATCCTGGGCGTGCTGCTGGGCGGCCAGCTGGTCGGGCCGATGCTCTCCAGCCTGCTGCTGTCGGTCGACCTGCCCCTGGTCGACACCCATATCGACCGGCCGGCCGAGGCGGCGATTGCAGTGCTGGTGTTCGTGTACGCGGTGGCCGCCATCTTCAACCTGCGCATACCGCTGACCGGCGTCACGCCCCGGCCGATGCCGACCAATCCGCTGGCGCTGCTGCCGGATTTCTGGCGCTGCAACACCCGCCTGTGGCGCGACCGCCTGGGTCAGATCTCGCTGGCCACCACCACCCTGTTCTGGGGCGTGAGCGGCAACCTGCGCTACATCGTGCTGGCCTGGGCGGCTGCCGCGCTGGGCTACGGCACCACGCAGGCCTCGGGGCTGGTGGGGGTGGTGGCCATCGGCACCGCCGTGGGCGCGGTGATCGCCTCCATGAAGATGCGGCTGGACCAGGCCACCCGCGTCATGCCGCTGGGCATCGGCATGGGCCTGCTGGTGATCCTGATGAACTTCATCGACAACGTCTGGGTGGCCGCGCCCTTCCTGGTGCTGCTGGGCGGCCTGGGCGGTTTCCTGGTGGTGCCGATGAATGCGCTGCTGCAGCACCGGGGCCACAACCTGATGGGCGCCGGCCGCTCGATCGCGGTGCAGAACTTCAACGAGCAGGCCTGCATCCTGGGCCTGGGTGCCCTGTACGCCCTGTCCACCGGAATGGGCTGGTCGGCGTTTGCCGCCATCACCGCCTTCGGCGTGCTGGTGGCCGGCACCATGTGGCTCATTGCCAAGTGGCACCAGCACAACCAGAAGCACCATGCGGTGGAACTGGAGCGGCTGCTGGAGATCGCCCGGCGGGATGACCTGCACGGCTGAGCCCGTGCAGGGTTCAGAACTCCCCGAAATTGGTGGCCTGGAAGCCGCCCTCCTCGGCCAGGTCGTGCCGCACCAGCAGCCGGTGCAGCTCGCCCTCCGAAACCGATCGGGAGAGGTAGGCATCGGCACCCGCCAGACCGGCCTTCATGCGCTCCATGCTGCCGGTCGTGGTGGCGAACATCACCACCACAGGCGTGTCGGGCCGGCGCTGCTTGGCCAGGCGGCAGAGCGACAGGCCATCGGGCTCGCCCAGCACCCGGTCGATGACCACCAGACGGTAGGGGTGGGACGCCATCATGGTTTGCGCCTGCTGCGGATCGCGGCACCAGTCCATGGCCAGCCCGTACTGGCGGAAGCGTTTGAGCAGGATGCGGCCTTCCACCAGGCTTTGGGCGACCAGCAGGGCCTCGCCCCGGGGCACCTCGGGCATGACCCGGCTCTGCGGATGGAAGCGCGACTGCAGCGCCTGCGGCGGCATCACGTCGGTGGAGGCGAACTCGCGGGGCGGCATCAGGTCGGTGCTGGCGAAATCGCGCCGCCGCTCCGGGGCCGGTGGTGGTGGGGCGGGCGGTGGAGCGGTGGGCACCATCACCCGGTCGAGTGCGCCCAGCAAGGGCACCAGCCGCACCGGGCGCTGCTCCAGGGGCCAGCCCGATCCGCCGTCCGACTGCCCGATCAGCAGCACCTTGGCCGGCAGGGCGGCGCGCTGCACCGCTGCGATCGCCCGCGGGTGGTCGGCATTGACCAGCAGCAGGTCCGCGGTGCGCGGCTCGTCCTGCACCCGATAGGCCGGCGGCCGGCGCGCAGCCAGGCGGAAAAAAGATGACAGCGTGGCCACCTCGGCCGGCGGGAACCCCACCAGCGCCACGGTGTACTGAGCCTGCACGGATCGTCTCCCTGTTGTGGGCGACCCCGGAGGCCGCCGAACTATCTCGGGGGAGTATGCCGCGACGGACCGCCGACTACTACGATGGACTGCTTTTTCTGCGCCGGGACGGCGCGCGCGCACCACACCCCAGGAGACTGACCATGCCCACCATCCACGACTTTGAAGCCACCACCATCGACGGCCGCACCGTCTCGCTGCGCGAGTTCGAGGGCAAGCCCCTGCTGATCGTCAACACGGCGAGCGCCTGCGGCTTCACGCCGCAGTTCGGCGGGCTGGAAGAGCTGCACCGCAGCTACGGCGAGCGCGGTCTGGTGGTGCTGGGTTTTCCGTGCAACCAGTTCGGCAGCCAGGACCCGGGCAGCAACGACGAGATCGCCACCTTCTGCCAGCGCAACTTCGGCGTGAGCTTCCCCATGATGGCCAAGATCGACGTCAACGGCCCCGAGGCCCATCCGCTGTACCGCTGGCTCACCGCCGAAGCGCCCGGTCTGCTGGGCAGCAAGGCCATCAAGTGGAACTTCACCAAGTTCCTGGTCGGCCGCGACGGCCAGGTGATCCGCCGTTATGCGCCGCAGGACGCGCCGGCCAAGCTGGCCAGCGACATCGAGGCCGCCCTGGCCGCCTGAAGCGCCGCCTGCCCCGGGCTCAGAGCCAGCGCAGCAGCAGGCCGCCCAGCAGCGGTAGCGCCACCGCGCTGAACAACGCGCTCAGGCCCATGGCCAGTCCGGCAAAGGCGCCCATCTCGTCGCTCACCTGAAAGGCCCGCGCGGTGCCGATGCCGTGGGCCGCCGTCCCCAGCGCAAAGCCGCGCACCGTGGGGTCGCTGATGCGCATGGCATTGAACAGGCTGCGCGCGCTGGCCGCGCCGATGATGCCGGTGGCCGCCACCAGCACCGCCGTGAGCGAGGGGATGCCGCCGATCTTCTCGGCAATGCCCATGGCCACCGGCGAGGTGACCGACTTGGGCGCCAGCGAGGCCAGCGTGGCGCGCGATGCGCCCAGCGCCCAGCCCACCAGCACCGCGCTCACCGCCGCCGCCACCGAACCCGCCACCAGCGCACCCAGCAACGGCAGCCACAGCCGGCGCAGGCGCGGCAGCTGCTCGAACAGCGGCACGGCGAGGGCCACCGTGGCCGGCCCGAGCAGGAAGTGCACGAACTGCGCGCCCTCGAAATAGGTGGCGTACGGCGTGCCGGTGACCCACAAGAGCGTGGCCAGCACCATGACCGCGATGGCCACCGGGTTGGCCAGCGGGTTGAACCCGGCACGCTGGTAGACCAGAAAGGCCCCGTGGTAGACCACCAGGGTCAGCGCCAGCCCCAGCAGCGGGGTGGTCGAGAGGTAGACCCAGACATCGGCCAGGCCACCGGGCAGGGCCAGGGCGGGCAAGGGATTCACGGTTTCTGCTCCATGCGCTTCATCAGCCAGACCATGGTCCAGGCCGACACCGCCATGCAGACCAGCGTGCTGACCACCAGCGCCACACCGATGGCCAGGGCTTCGTCGCCCAGGCGCTGCAGGTGCTGCATGACCCCCACCGCCGCCGGCACGAACAGCAGCGAGAGGTGCTGCAGCAGCCCCTGCACCGTGGGCTTGATGGCCGTCAGCGTGGCCGGGCGGAGCACCAGCAGGGTCAGCAGCAGGGCCAGGCCCACCACCGGGCCGGGCACCGGCAGCCCCAGCGACATGACCACTACCTCGCCCATGAGCTGGAACACGAGCAGGGTGGCCAGCGCAGGAATCATGGCGGGCAGCGCTTACGCGGTGAGGGCTTCGTCCAGCACCTCCACCCAGTGCCGCACCGGTGTGCCGGTACCGCTTTGCAGGTGGGTGATGCAGCCGATGTTGGCGCTGGCGATCACCGCCGGCTTCAGCTCGTTCAGGTGGCCGAGCTTGCGGTCGCGCAGGGTGTAGGCGATCTCGGGGTTGAGCACCGAGTAAGTGCCGGCCGAGCCGCAGCACAGGTGGGCCTCGTTGCGGGCCACCGCCACGGTGAAGCCGAGTTCGCCCAGGTGCTGCTCCACACCGCCCTTGAGCTTCTGGCCATGCTGCAGGGTGCAGGGCGGGTGGAAGCCGATCACGCGGTCGGCGGCCGGGCGCTTCACGCGGTCGCGCAGGGCCGGCACCAGGGCCGGCAGCAGTTCGGACAGGTCGCGGGTGAGCTCGCTGATGCGGGCGGCCCGGGCCGCGTAGGCCGGGTCGTCCTGCAGGATGTGGCCGTATTCCTTGACGGTGACGCCACAGCCCGAGGCGTTCATGACGATCGCCTCCACGCCCTGCTCGATGTGCGGCCACCAGGCGTCGATGTTGGCGCGCATCTGGGTGCGGGCGCCGTCCTGGTCGTTCAGGTGGAACTTCACCGCGCCGCAGCAGCCGGCTTCGGGCGCGATCATGGTCTGGATGCCGGCGGCGTCCAGCACGCGGGCGGTGGCGGCGTTGATGCTCGGCGCCATGGCCGGCTGCACGCAGCCCCCGAGCATGAGCACGCGCCGTGCGTGGGTGGCGGTGGGCCACCGGCCGGCCGGCCGGGGCGCCGGCACCTTGGCCTTGAGCGCATCGGGCAGCAGGCCGCGAACCGCCTGGCCGACCTTCATGGCCGGGGCGAACAGCGGCGAAGGCAGGCCCTCCTTCAGCAGCCAGCGCACCGCGCGCTCACCGGCCGGGCGCTCGACCTTTTCGTCCACGATGGCGCGGCCGATGTCGACCAGGTGCCCGTAGTCCACGCCGCTGGGGCAGGTGGTCTCGCAGTTGCGGCAGGTCAGGCAGCGGTCCAGGTGCTGCTGGGTCCTGCGGGTGGGCTGGGCGCCTTCGAGCACCTGCTTGATCAGGTAGATGCGGCCGCGCGGGCCATCGAGCTCGTCGCCCAGCAGCTGGTAGGTGGGGCAGGTGGCGGTGCAGAAACCGCAGTGCACGCACTTGCGCAGGATGGCCTCGGCGGCCTGGCCATCGGCGCGCTGCGCGAATTCGGGAGAGAGGTGGGTTTGCATGGTGGGGCTCAGCCGGCGTGCGGCGCGAAAAGGCCGGCGGGATCGAATTCGGCACGCAGACGGGCCTGGATGGCGGCGATGGCCGGGTCGGGCCGGTCCTCGCGGGGCACGCCTGCCGCCCCTTGGGCCGGGGCGCGGAACAGGCTGGCATGGCCACCGGCGGCGCGGGCCACCGAGCGGATGGCATCGGCCTGGTCGACCGGTGCCCAGCACCAGCGCTGCGCGCCCTGCCACTCGACCATCACCGGCCCGGGCAGGTTCAGCACCGGGGCGGTCTGTGGCACCGACACGCGCCACAGGCCATGGGCCGGCGACGGCGGGTTGAAGAACGGCAGGGTCTGTTCGCGGCAGGCGGCCCAGTCGGCGCGGGCCTGGGCATCGTCGATGCGCTGACCACCGGCCTCGCGGCTCATGCGGGCGATGGCCGCGTCCACCGCCGCCACCGCACCGCGCAGGCGCACGAACAGCAGCTCGGGGGCGCCGGGGGCGGTGTCATCACGCACCCAGCAGGACGCATTCAGGGGCAAGGGCTGGCCGCCCCAGCGGTGCAGCTGCTCCAGCGCATCGTGCTGGGCCAGCGGGAACACCAGCGTGGCCTCGGCCGGCGCCACCGGCAGCACCTTGAGGCTGACTTCGGCCATCACACCCAGCCGGCCCCGGCTGCCGGCCAGGGCGCGGCTGACGTCGTAACCGGCCACGTTCTTCATGACCTGGCCACCGAAGGTGAGCAGCTCGCCGCGGCCATTGATCAGGCGCACGCCCAGCACATAGTCGCGCGCGCCCCCTACGGCGGCCCGCGCCGGGCCGGCCAGGCCGGCCGCCACGGCACCGCCCACGGTGGCGCCGGGGCCGAAGTGCGGCGGCTCGAAGGCCAGCGACTGGCCGGCCGCAGCCAGCACCGATTCCAGCTCGGCCAGCGGCGTGCCGGCCTTGACCGTGACCACCAGCTCCGACGGCTCGTGGCTGATGATGCCGGCGTAGCCGGTCGTGCTCAGCAGGGTGCCGGGGGCCGGTTCGGCCAGAAAGGCCTTAGTGCCGCCACCCTGCAGACGGAGTGGCGTGCGGTCGGCGGCTGCGGCGCGGATGCGCTCGATCAGCTCGCCCGGATGGTCAGGGGGGGAGGTCAGCATGGCAGGCATGGTAGCGGCCACCCACCCCGCCAGCCTTGAATTTTTTGCACGGAGGGCTGCAAATCACCGGGCATAGCCCAGGCAGGCCCCGGCGTCCGGCCGGCCCCGGCATTCGCGGATCAGGCGGCGCTCGCGCTCCGAAGCGGTCTCGGCCGAGCTGGACTTGACGAAGGTGACCCGAGCGGGTTTTTTCTCCGGCGTGTCTGTGGCGGACGCGTCCGTGGCGGGCGCGGCGTCGGCCAGCGTGGCCGTGAGCATGAGGGCAGCGATCAGCAGGCGGTGCGAAACGGGGGAAGGCATGCAGTGTCTTCGGGGTGGGCGGCCCGATCGGCCGCCCGTGTGTGCTAGGCAGGCCACAAAGCAGAAACCCGCGGGCGGTATCGCCACGCGGGCTTCCAGGGAGCCATCCGGGGCCGGGCCGGAGCCCGACCGGGAGGGTTCGATCAGCGGTTGTAGGCGGTCTCGCCGTGCGAGGAGATGTCCAGACCTTCGCGCTCGGCTTCTTCGGTGACGCGCAGGCCCACCACCATGTCGGCGATCTTGTAGCAGATGAAGGCCACCACAGCAGACCACACCATGGTGATCACCACGCCTTCAGCCTGGACGATCATCTGGCTACCGATGCTGTAGCCCTCGCCCTTGATGCCACCCAGCGAAGCGGCCGAGAACACGCCGGTCAGCAGGGCACCGACGATGCCGCCGACACCGTGCACGCCGAACACGTCGAGCGAGTCGTCGGCACCCAGCATCTTCTTCAGACCGGTCACACCCCACAGGCACAGGAAGCCGGAGATCAGACCGATGATGATGGCGCCCATGGGGCCCACGGTGCCGCAGGCCGGGGTGATGGCCACCAGGCCGGCCACGGCGCCGGACGCAGCGCCCAGCATGGAGGCCTTGCCTTTGCCCAGGGCTTCACCCACGCACCATGCCAGCACGGCGGCAGCGGTGGCGAACAGGGTGTTGATGAAGGCCAGGGTGGTGCCACCGTTGGCTTCCAGGTTGGAGCCGGCGTTGAAGCCGAACCAGCCCACCCACAGCAGCGAGGCGCCGACCATGGTCAGGGTCAGGCTGTGCGGGGCCATGGCTTCCTTGCCGTAGCCGATGCGCTTGCCGATCAGGTAGGCACCGACCAGGCCGGCCATGGCGGCGTTGATGTGCACCACGGTGCCACCGGCGAAGTCCAGGGCGCCCTTGCCGAACAGGTAACCACCGGCACCCCACACCATGTGGGCGATCGGCAGGTAGCTGAAGGTGAACCACAGGGCGGAGAACAGCAGCACGGCCGAGAACTTGATGCGCTCGGCGAACGAGCCCACGATCAGCGCGCAGGTGATGCCGGCGAAGGTGGCCTGGAAGGCGATGAAGATGTACTCGGGGATCATCACGCCGGGCGTGAAGGTCGCGGCCAGCGAATCCGGCGTGACGCCCAGCAGGAACACCTTGCTGAGGTTGCCGATGATCAGGCCCTCGCCGCCGAACGCCAGGCTGTAGCCGTAGACGGCCCACAACACCGAGATCAGCGAGAACACCACCATGACCTGCATCAGCACCGACAGCATGTTCTTGCTGCGGACCAGGCCGCCGTAGAACAGGGCCAGGCCGGGCACGACCATCAGGATCACCAGGACGGTGGAGATCATCATCCAGGTAACGTCACCCTTGTCGACGGTCTCTTTCGGGGCCTCGGGAGCGGCCGGGGCAGCGGCTTCGGCGGCAGCAGGCGCGGCAGCTTCAGCAGGGGCGGGTGCCGGGGCTTCGGCAGCAGGCGCTGCAGCCGGGGCGGTGGCGGCCGGTGCGTCGGCAGCCGGGGCGGCGGTCTGGGCGATGGCGCTCAGGCCACCGAATGCCAGGCCCGCGCCCAGCAGGAGGGAAGCGATGAGTTTTTTCATGTGGGTCTTCTTTCGGGTTCGATGGCGGGAATCAGAGCGCTTCCTTGCCGGTCTCGCCGGTGCGGATGCGGATCACCTGTTCGAGGTTGGTGACGAAGATCTTTCCGTCGCCGATCTTTCCGGTGCGGGCAGCACCTTCGATAGCTTCGATCACGCGGTCGACCAGCTCGTCGGCCACGGCGGCCTCGACCTTGACCTTGGGCAGGAAGTCGACCACGTACTCGGCGCCGCGGTACAGCTCGGTGTGGCCCTTCTGGCGACCGAATCCCTTGACTTCGGTCACGGTGATGCCCTGCACGCCCATGCCGGACAGTGCCTCGCGCACCTCGTCCAGCTTGAACGGTTTGATGATGGCTGAAACCATTTTCATGCTGTGTTTCCTCTTTGGGTTCAGGAGGGTGCCGACCCGGGGGCTCGGCGCCGCGTGTTGCTGACTGCACCGCGGGAACTCCACGGGCTCTGATCAATCGCTCGGACACCCAAGCACGGACCGTGCCAGCCGCAACCAACCGTAACTCCCCGCTCATACTCGTGGGGATGCACCGGCAGAACCGGCACCCACATGTCCGGCATGCGTCATGCACCGGTGTTGCAGCGCGGGTCAGTCCGAACGCACCACAATCGGGCACAACAAGCGACTAGGCACTCGAAGTACGATGGACTGCCGCACCAAAAGCGGGAAAAGTGTGCTGTGTTCTTTGCTCTTGGTGCAAAGCCACTCGATCGTGGGGCTGCAAGCGCGGCATGATTGCCAACACAGCTTCCGGACGCCTTCCATCACTGCGACGCGGTGCACTCTTACCTTTCGCCCACCCCCTTCGAGAATGATCCCCCGCATTGGGAATGGGAAGGTGCCGGAACACGAGAGCTAAATCGAGTGCCGGTTTGGCAGCAGTCTCAGGCTGGCACTTGCACGCCTCGGCAGCGGACAGTCCCGTTGAGCTTTGTCGATCCTACTTGGCATTTTGACGACGTCATAAGTCGCCATCTACTAGCCGTTGCCATCAAGATGGGATGTCGAAAGATGCCGGTAATGCGTTACAGACGAGTCTGAATGGCGATTGGCCGGCAACATAATTCAGCACCCAACGTCGATCACGTGAAATAGCGACCATGCTTTGAGCCAACTCGGGTGGGCGGATATCTCTGAAGAATTCAAGCGTGCGTCAGGAGCAACAAATTAGAAAGCTGGGATGGCAACTCCTAGACGCTGCTTGATGTCGGGAATCCCAGTGAATTACCCCATCCGTTCGTGTTGTGAGGTGAAATAGGAGTGCCCGCTTACCTGATCAGTCATCGCGACAGGCCGCTGTCCAAATGTTCGGACCAAGGCCCGGAGCCTGTTCGACCCGAAATCTCCGGATAATTCTTCCAATCAAGCATGCCTGCCCAATGAGTGGCCTTTCAAAACCTTGGCAGGCTGGCGCTCCAGGTGGATGGAGCAGCAGGAGGCTCAAGGAATGCCTCCCGGCGCAGACACCCGTGCACGACAGGAGGCTTTGGCTTGTAGTACCCGCTACCAGGGATCGTACTCACACTAGAAAAGCCACCGCCCGTCTTAGTCATCCCTGTTTTGTGGGCGCAAGGGATAAATACTTGATACTTTTTCGGTTTGTAAAGTGTAAGCTTTTTACGGGTGTAAAGTGTAATGATTCTATCCATGTCGACGCTAGTAACTTTCCGCCAACCAACTAGAATCATTCGTCGCAATTATTACTACCTTTGCAGGCCAAAGCGGTATTGGTACTCAAATCCCTTTATTCTAGTTTCTGCGAATTTGTGTATATGTACAGAGCAAAAGACGTATATGCACATTGTACAGAGTGGGGGGTCTGTACAATGTGCGCACGTTACATGCGAGACACGCGACGGCACTCTACCTACGATGCGCGCACCTACAGTCACACGTCCCTTGGCTTGAGCGGCAACACCAAGATTCTCTACCGGGAGACAATCGCCCATCTCTAAAAATAGTTTTATATTAGGAGTTGGCCTCCTAAATCAAGAAAATTTTTCACTCACAATCTTGATTTTTATTTGATCTGCACGCGAACACTAAGACATGAGCAGGCATCCAAATCGACGCCTTGAATCGTGTTTTATTTAGACCCATAATCAGGCGCCGAACCAGGCGGATCATAAATTTTGGCGCAATCCGGCGTTGAAATTAGGCCTGCGACGAGGACCTAAGCTGCAGAGCCGGTGCAATCGGCTGCTCAATTGGCATAAAAGCGCTGCTGCGCTCAAGCGGCATTACCCTAAACCCAGCATGCGCGTACTCCGTACAGTGGGCGACTTGCGCAGACGGCGAGAATTCACGGCCGCCGAGGCGGCCCTGACGATGCACCGTGCGGGAGGGCTTACTTCAGAGGCACCAGCTGGCCTTGGTCGTTGACCCGGACCACCTTGCCGCTGCTCCAGGTCGGCTGGGCGGCGGTCTCGAAGGGACGAATGCTGCCGCCCTTCATCTTGACCTGGGTCACCCACACCGTCTTGCTGGTGAGCTTCTTCTCGGCCTCGTTCCCCAGGTAGCCGCCACCCACGGCGCCGCCCACCGTGGCCAGGGTCTTGCCGGTGCCGCCGCCTACCTGGTTGCTCAGCAGGCCACCGATCACCGCGCCACCGACGATGCCCATGGCACCGCCTTCGCCTTCGCGTTTCTCGGCCTGCACCGACTGCACGATGCCGCAGGTGCTGCACAGGGACGAGAGCTTGGGCTGCTGGGCCAGCGCCGGCAGGGCCAGCAGGCTGGCCAGGGCGAGGCCGGTGAAACCTTTGAATCGGATGCTGCGCATGGCGGGTCTCCTGTGGAAGAAAGGGTGTGGCCAGCTTACAGGTTGGGCGCCAGCCAGCGCTGCAGTTCGTCCTGCGCCACGGCGCTGCGCTGCGCCAGATCGGCCAGCTGGTCGGGGCCGATGCGGCCCACGTTGAAATAGGTGCTGTCCGGGTGGGCCAGGTAGAAGCCGCTGACGCTGGCGGCCGGCGTCATGGCCAGGCTGTCGGTCAGGCCCATGCCGATCTCCTCGGCCTGCAGCAGATCGAAGAGGCCTCGTTTGACGGTGTGGTCCGGGCAGGCCGGGTAGCCGGGGGCCGGACGGATGCCCCGGTACTTCTCGCCGATCAGCTCTTCGGTGGACAGTGCCTCGTCCGGCGCATAGCCCCAGAAGTCGGTGCGCACCCGGTGGTGCAGGTACTCGGCCATGGCCTCGGCCAACCGGTCGGCCAGGGCCTTGAACAGGATGGCGGAATAGTCGTCGTGGTCGTCGAGGAACTGTTTTTCCTTCTTCTCCACACCCAGGCCGGCGGTCACCGCGAACACGCCCACATAGTCGCGCGCCACACCGTGCGGCGCCACGAAATCGGCCAGGCAGCGGCTGGGCCGCATGACGCCGTCGATCTCCTGCTTTTCGGTCTGCTGGCGCAGGCCATGCCAGATCAGCACCGGCTGCTCGCGCGACTCGTCGGCATACAGCGCGATGTCGTCGTGGTTCACCTGGTTGGCGGGGTACAGGCCCACCACCGCGCTGGCACTCAACCAGCGGCCGTCGATCAGGCGCTGCAGCATGCGCTTGCCGTCGCTGAAGACGCGGCGGGCTTCTTCACCCACCACCTCGTCCTTCAGGATCTCGGGGAAAGGGCCGGCCAGGTCCCAGGTCTGGAAGAACGGGCCCCAGTCGATGAAGCGCGAGAGCTCGGCCAGGTCGACATTGCGGATGACACGGCGGCCGATGAACTTGGGCACCGGGGGCTGGTAGCCGGCCCACTGCACCGGGGTGGCATTGGCGCGCGCCTGGGCCAGCGGCCACAGCGGCGTCTGCTTCTTGGCGGCGTGCTGCTGACGGACCTTGTCGTAGTCGGCGCGGATTTCGGCGATGTAGGCCGCCGCCTGCTCCGACAGCAGCCCCTGCGCCACGCTCACGCTGCGCGAGGCGTCGGGCACATAGACCACCGGACCTTCGTAATGCGGCGCGATCTTCACTGCGGTGTGCACCCGGCTGCAGGTCGCGCCACCAATCAGCAGCGGCACCTGGCGGTTGCGGAACCAGTCGTCCTTCTGCATCTGCGCGGCCACGAACTGCATCTCTTCCAGGCTGGGCGTGATCAGGCCCGAGAGGCCGACGATGTCGGCGCCCTCTTCCCGCGCCTTGGCCAGGATCTCGTGGCAGGGGACCATGACCCCCATGTTCACCACCTCGAAGTTGTTGCACTGCAGGACCACGGTGACGATGTTCTTGCCGATGTCGTGCACGTCGCCCTTGACGGTGGCGATCACGATCTTGCCCTTGGGCTTCACGTCGCCGCCGGCGGCCAGCAGGGCCTTCTTCTCGGCCTCGATGTAGGGCAGCAGGTGGGCCACCGCCTGCTTCATCACGCGGGCGCTCTTGACCACCTGGGGCAGGAACATCTTGCCCTGGCCGAACAGGTCGCCCACCACGTTCATGCCGTCCATGAGCGGGCCTTCGATCACGTTGAGCGGACGGCCACCGGTAGCCTCGATCTCGCGCCACATGGCCTCGGTGTCTTCGGTGATGAAGTCGTTGATGCCGCGCACCAGCGCATGGCTCAGGCGCTCGCGCACCGGCAGCTCGCGCCAGGCGTTCTTCTGCGACTCGTCCTTGGCCGCGCCCTTGGCGGTCTCGGCAATCTCGAGCAGGCGCTCGGCCGCGTCGGGCCGGCGGTTCAGCACCACGTCCTCCACCCGCTCGCGCAGCACCGGCTCCAGCTCGTCGTACACGCCGACCATGCCGGCGTTGACGATGCCCATGTCCATGCCGGCCTGGATGGCGTGGTACAGGAACACGGTGTGGATGGCCTCGCGCACCGGGTCGTTGCCACGGAAGCTGAAGCTCACGTTGGACACGCCGCCGCTCACCTTGGCGCCGGGCAGGTGCTGCTTGATCCAGCGGGTGGCCTCGATGAAGTCGACCGCGTAGTTGTCGTGCTCCTCGATGCCGGTGGCGATGGCGAAGATGTTGGGGTCGAAGATGATGTCTTCCGGCGGGAAGCCCACCTCGTCGACCAGGATGCGGTAGGCCCGCTCGCAGATCTGGACCTTGCGCTGGTAGGTGTCCGCCTGGCCCTGCTCGTCGAAGGCCATGACCACGGTGGCCGCGCCGTAGCGCTTGATCAGCCGGGCCTGGCGCTTGAACTCGTCCACGCCCTCCTTCATGCTTATCGAGTTCACCACGCCCTTGCCCTGGATGCACTGCAGGCCGGCCTCGATCACGCTCCACTTGGACGAATCAATCATGACCGGCACGCGCGCGATGTCGGGCTCGCCGGCCATGAGGTTGAGGAACCGCACCATGGCGGCCTGGCTGTCCAGCATGGCCTCGTCCATGTTGACGTCGACGATCTGGGCGCCGTTCTCCACCTGCTGGCGGGCCACGGCCAGGGCGTCCTCGAAACGCCCTTCCAGGATCATGCGGGCGAAGGCCTTGGAGCCGGTGACGTTGGTGCGCTCGCCGATGTTGACAAATAGGTTGTCGCGGCCAATCAGCAGCGGCTCCAGGCCAGACAGCATCATGGGCGGCACGGCGACGGTGGCGGGCGTGAAGGAATGAAAGGCGGGCATCGGGGTGCTCATCAGTTGTGTTCGGAAAACAGTCCTTTGACATCTTCCCCGCCCTAGAGGACCGGGATTCCTCCTGCGAGACGCTCATGTCCGAGCGCGAGAATGTTCCTTGCAGCGTTTACATCACGGTCATGGACCGATCCGCAGACACTGCAAGTCCACTCTCTTATTCCAAGGCCTGCTCTACCCTTCGGACTGCTGTGGGGCAGCGCCCCGCAGCACGAGCAAGTCTGGGTTGTGTAGGCCTCTGAGACCTCTTCAAAGACGATACCGGCCTCACGGCTCTTGTATTCCAACATCGTCTTGAGCATCGACCAGCCCGCATCCAGTGTGGACTTGGCCATCTTCGTCTTCACCAGCTTCGCGCTGGCAACATCACCGACGAAGATCGCTGCGTGTTGCCTCACGATCTCCGTGCTGAACTTGTGCAACAGATCCTTGCGCTGGTTGGCAATCCTGGCGTGGATCGCGCGCACGCGCTGCTTCTTGCAGGCCCGCTGTGCGATGCCCAGCTTGCCCTCCAGGGATCTGTAGAAGCGGCCCTCGATCTTCTGACCGTTTGAAGTCGTGGCACAGGTCCTCAGGCCCAGATCGATCCCGACGGCGCTTGAGGCTTGCTGCCGCGGGCCCACGAGTTCGGGCACCTTGACCTGAACGTTCAGGTACCAGCGACCCTGCGAGTCCTCGCAGATAGAGCCGGCTCGGAGCTCGTACAAACACAAGCCATAGCTATCCCACAGACTGAGACTCAAACCGGCGAAATGGACTTGGCCGGCCCTGTAGCGAGCAGCACGGGCCTTGAAGGGGATCCAGCCCAGGGAATACTTCGACGACTTCGGGTTGCTCACCCGCCAGTTGAGCCGGGCCCGCTTGAACTGCCGGCGGCGAGTCGCGTATTCCTCGCAGACCTGCTGGGTTGTCGCGCTTCCGATCTGTACACCTTCGCACTTCGAGAAGCCATCCGTCAGCTTCTGGAGATCGAAGCCGCTGAGGAACTTGCCCTTCTCGCGCACAGCGCGAGCGCTAGTCTCGTTGCAGAAGTTCCAGACGGTGTTGACCTCGTGCGCCATTGATCGAAGCACACTGGCGTGCTTGTCCTTGATCCGCAGCTTAAGAGTCTTGGTCATATCCACGATTTCAAGTTACCTCGAGATCTCGAAATCGACAACGAGACGAAAAAGGTTTTGTACGGCGCTGGCACACCCGACCCCTACATTTCGGCCATCAACGATCGGGTCTAACGCGCATTTGGAGCGTCGTTCGGGCCACCAAAGTCTGACGCCGACCCGCTCCGTCAACGGGGGCGGCACCGCTGCGACATGTCTCTAGGGACTCTGATCTTAGCCTCTGCTACCTGCAGATAAACGTTGGTCAACCACCAGGCGATCTTCTTCGGCTGGCGGTTGCACGCCTTGACGGCTTAGCATGTCGAGCGCTGTCTGTAGATCACCACCCCAAGCGCGGTCGGCAAAGTACTGTGCGGTCTTCATCGCAGAGAGTTTTTCGGCCACAGCGCTGACGATGAACTGATTGAGGGTGGTGCCATCTTCGCGCGCTACCTGCTCGGCTCCCTTCTTGAGCGATACCGGCAGACGCAGCGCATAGTTGCTCGGGGTGCCCATGGTCAGACTCCTTGAAAAAACTGTGTCGGCCCCATGACCGGAACGCCGAAGGCCCGGGCCTGCGGCAGAAAGTCGCGCTGGTTGAAGGTGATCAGGGTTACCGGCTGACCCAGCCCCTGTCCATCGACCGCCAGTTCCAGCACCAGATCGTCCTTGGGATCGCGCAACTGCGGGCGCCACAGGAACTGGATCGTCACCGGCAGAACGACGCCGGCCAGCACATCCAGCAGGTTACGCACATCGGCGGTGGTCACGCCGGCCGAGGCGAGGTGCTCCGGGCGGGTCAGCACGTCTTCGTATTCCAGGAACAGCGGCACGCTGCACAACACCGGCAGCTGGCGCCGCAGCGCCCGGCGCAGCAACTCGGCCGACGCGCCGGTCGGACTGCGCACAGCAGCGACCAGAACGTTGGTGTCCAGGGCATAGTTCATATTGCAGGCAATATAAGTTTAGGTCCTCGCAGTGTCAATGCAGGCCAGGCCCGATACCCCGGCCCGTCTGGTGCGTTGCTTGCTTGTGTCACCGCACATGCCCCCACCCCCACCCCACTCCTCCCCCGACGCGCCACCCATCGACTGGCGCGCCCAGGAGCTGCTGCTGCTGCGCGAAGTCATGAAGCTGGTCGGGCGCAGCCTGGCGCCGGGCTTCGTGCTGCGTGAGATGCTGCACCTCATGAGCGAGCTGCTGGGCCTGAACCGGGGGCGCATCGTGCTGCGCGACGCCCACGACGGGGACGGCCAGTCACCGGTGGCGCGCATCGCCCATGCCTACGGCCTGACCGCCGAGGAAGCGGCGCGCGGCGTGTACCGGCCGGGCGAAGGCATCACCGGTCGGGTGCTGGCGACCGGCATGCCGGCCATCGTGCAGGACGTGGACGCCGAGCCCGGCTTCCTGTTCCGCTCGGTGCACCGCGACCGCCTGCCGCCGCAGACCGTGGCCTTCGTGGCCTTGCCGGTGGTGGTGGATGGCCGCACCCAGGGCGTGCTGGCCTGCCACCGCATCCGCAGCCGGCAGCGCCACCTGAACGACGATCTGGCCGTGCTCGGCCTGCTGGCCACCCTCACCGGTCAGCTGCTGCAGCTGCAGCGCCTGGTCGACGAGCAAACCCGTGTCCTGCAGGAGCGCAACCAGGAGCTGGCCCGGGCACTGGAGGTGAACACCGCCCGCTACGGGCTGATCGGCCGCTCGCCCCCGCTGCTGCAAGCCCTGGGCGAGCTGGAGCGGGTGTCGTTGTCGCAGGCCACGGTGCTGCTGCTGGGCGAATCGGGCACCGGCAAGGAGCTGTTTGCCCGCGCGGTGCACCTGGCCAGCGGACGGCATGTCCAGCCCTTCATCAAGGTGAACTGCGCGGCCATTCCCGAGACGCTGTTCGAGTCCGAGCTGTTCGGTCATGAGAAGGGCGCGTTCACTGGCGCGGTCGGCTCGCGGGCCGGCTGGTTCGAGCAGGCCGAGGGCGGCACCCTGTTCCTGGACGAGATCGGCGAGCTGCCGCTGGTCCTGCAATCGAAACTGCTGCGCACCCTGCAGGAAGGCACGCTTGTGCGCCTGGGCGGGCGGCGCGAGGTGCGGGTGAACGTGCGGCTGGTGGCCGCCACCCACCGCGACCTGGCGCAGGACGTGCAGACGGGCCGCTTCCGCCCCGACCTGTTCTATCGCATCAACGTGGTGCCCATCCGCCTGCCCAGCCTGCGCGAGCGGCGCGAGGACATCCGGGCGCTGGCCCTGCACTTCATCAGCCGCGCCAACCAGGCCCACCAGCGCAATGTGCACCTGACCTCGGGCGCGCTGGACCGGCTCGATGCACACGACTGGCCCGGCAACATCCGCGAGCTGGGCAACCTGATCGAGCGGGTGGTGCTGCTGGCCGACCGCACCCCGGTGGACGAAACGGTGCTGGGGCGCTTCATGCCCGGCGGCGCGGTGACGGCAGGGACGGCGGCAGCGGCCCGGGTTCAAGGCGCGCCCGCGCCCGCGCCGGTATCCGCCGCGCCCCTGGTGCGCGACTACCAGAGCGCCGGCTCGCACGGCGCCGAGCAGCTCGCCGCCGCACTGGCCCAGCACGGCGGCAACCAGTCGCGCGCGGCTCAGAGCCTGGGGCTCACGCTGCGGCAGTTTGCGTACCGGCTGAAGAAGGCCGGGCTGCGCTGAAGCTCAGCGGGACGTCGACCCAATGTCGACATTGTGTCGACACAGTGGCCGCCGACACGGAAGCATCCAGGCACCGAATCCGAAGTAAATCAAAGGCTTGCGATCGACCGACCCCATGGCACGACCGTTGCAATGAAAGACCCAGGCGCTCCTGCCTGCCCCCTTTCATCGCGAGGTCCTCATGTCCATTGAAGCCACCCTGATCGCACCCGCCCAGCTCCAGACCCTGATGTCGTCGGAGCCGGTCGTGCTCATCGACACCCGCGACGCCGACACCTTTGCGGCCGGCCACATTCCCGGCGCGGTGAACCTGCGCGAGGTCTTCACCTTCCTGGCCACCTCCACGCCCGAGGGCCTGATGGAGCTCAAGGCCACCTTTGCCGAAGCGCTGGGCAAGGCGGGTCTGTCGGGTGCCGAGACCGCCGTGTTCTACGAGGACGCCATGAACAGCGGTTACGGCCAGTCGTGCCGGGGCTACTACCTGCTGACCTGGCTGGGCTACCCCAAGATCAAGGTGCTCAATGGCGGCTTCAGCGCCTGGAAGGCCAGCGGCCTGCCGGTGTCGACCGAAGCGGTGACGCCGGTGGCGGCCACCTTCCCCGAGCTGCCGCTGACCGACGTGATGCTGACCCAGGAGGACGTGCAGGCCGCCCTGGGCACCGACACCGTGCTGCTGGACGTGCGCGATGTGGACGAGTGGATCGGCGACAGCTCCTCCCCCTACGGCCGCGACTTTGCACCGCGCAAGGGCCGTCTGCCCGGCGCCCGCTGGGTGGAGTGGTACCGCTTCATGAAGCCCTCGCCGCAGGGCCCGGTGTTCAAGACCCCGGACGAAGTGCGCGCCGAATGCGCCACCGCCGGCATCGGCACCGACGACACCATCTACCTCTACTGCTTCAAGGGCGCACGCGCCTCCAACACCTTCCTGGCGCTCAAGCAGGCCGGCTTCTCGGATGTGCGCATGTACTTCGGTTCCTGGAACGAGTGGTCGCGCAACGAGAGCCTGCCGATCGAGACCGGCCTGCCGGTCAAGACCTCGCGCCCGGCGCTGGCCCTGGCGGCCTGAGCCCGCACAAGCCCCCATGCGGCTGCCCCCTTCCCGTTTTTTCAACCCTGGAGACACCATGTCCGACACCCTCACCCCCGCCACCCCGACCACGGTCAAGGCCTACCTGCGCCCGATCGACTCGGCCGGCCTGGCCACCTTTGCCGCCAAGGGCAAGGCCAACCCCGGCTCGCGCGGCACCAACAAGGTCCACACCGTGATGGAGGGCCAATACCGCTCGCTGAGCTATGTGGGCAACCACGCGGCGGTGGTGGTGGACGAGCCGCTGCACCTGTTCGGCCAGGACACCGCACCGGCCCCCGGCGAGATCGTGCTCTCCGGTCTGGGCGGCTGCCTGGCCGTGGGCATCACCGCCGTGGCCACCTGGAAGGGTGTGAAGCTGAGCAAGCTGGAGGTGTTCCTGGAAGGCGACATCGGCAACCCGGCCGCCTGGGGTGCCGGTGGCGCGCTGGAAAAGACGCCGCCGGAAATGGGCTTCCAGGCCATCCGGGTGAAGGTGCTGGTGGAAGGCGATGCCCCGCGCGAGGTGCTCGACGAGATCGTGCAGCACGCCAACTTCTACTCGCCGGTGGCCAACACGATGCGCAACCCGATCCCGTTCACCATCGCACTGGCCGACTGAGCCCGGAGGACACCGCATGAACCCCGCCGACCTCCCCCGCGACGCCGTGGCCACCACCGCCGAAGGCCTGCTGGACGCTGTGCGCGCCGTGGCCCGCGGCCCGCTGGCCGAGGTGGCCGAGGCCATCGACCGGCAGGGCCACTACCCGCGCAGCGTGATGCAGCAGCTTGGCGCCCTGGGTGCCATGAGTGCGCACCTGGACGGGCCGGCCGGCCGCAGCGACTACGGCCTGGCCATCCGCGCCATGGCCGAGGTCTCGCGGGTCTGCGGGGCCACCGGATTCATGGTCTGGTGCCAGGCGGTCTGCGGTCTGTACATGCAGGCCAGCGGCAACCCGGCGCTGGCCGGCGATGCGCTCATGGAGCACGCCACCGGCCGCACCCTGGGCGGCACCGCCATGTCCAACCCGATGAAGAGCTATGCCCAGATCGAGAGCCTGCTGCTCAAGGCGGTGCCGGTGGACGGCGGCTACCGGGTCAGCGGCACGCTGCCCTGGGTCAGCAACCTGGGGCCCGACCATGCCTGCGGCGCGCTGGCCGGCGTGGTCGACGAACACGGCGAGGTGGTGCGCGAGGTGATGTTCCTGCTGCGCTGCGACGCGCCCGGCGTGGAGCTGCGCGACTGCCCCAGCTTCGCCGGCATGGAAGGCACCGGCACCTGGGCGCTGCGCCTCAAGGACCACTTCATCGGCGCCGACGAAATCATGGCCGACCCGGCCAAGCCCTTCATTGCCCGCATCCGCGCCGCCTTCGTCATGCTCCAGTGCGGCATGGCACTGGGCGTGACACAGGGCGCCATCGACACCATGTGGGCGGTGGAAGACCAGCTCGGCCATGTGAACCAGTTCCTGGACGACCGCCCGGCCGACCTGCAGGCCGAACTGGACGCGCTGGAAGCCCGCGTGATGAAGCTGGCTCAAACCCCGTTCGACAGCTCGCCTGCGTTCTTCATCGAGGTGCTGGACGCCCGCGCCCACGGTGCCGAACTGAGCCTGCGCGCGGCCCAGTCGGCGCTGCTGCACCAGGGCGCGCGCGGCTACCTCATGAGCTCCGATGTGCAGCGGCGGGTTCGCGAATCGCACTTCGTGGCCATCGTCACGCCCGCCATCAAGCACCTGCGCAAGGAGATCGCCCGGCTCTCCGCCGAGGTGATGCCGGCATGAACACCGCACCCGCCGCCCTCTACCAGCAGTACATCTGCGACGCCTGCGGCTACATCTACGACGAGGCCGTTGGCGACCCCGATGGCGGCCTGGCCGCCGGCACCCGCTACGCCGACATTCCGGACGACTGGGCCTGCCCGCTGTGCGGCGTGACCAAGGCCGACTTCCGCCTCTACCGCGCGCCCAGCCGGGAAGAGCTGCAGGCCCGCTCGGGCGCCGCGCCGGCCGTGGTGCCGCGCCGGGGTGGCCCGGCCGGCGTGCTGATCGTCGGTGCCGGGCGCGCCGGCTGGGCCATGGCCCAGGCTCTGCGCGAACGCGATGCGTCGCTGCCCATCACCCTGGTCACCCGCTGCGCCGGCGACGTCTACGACAAGCCGATGCTCTCGGTGGCCATGGCGCGGCAGCTGAACGACGGTGCGCTGGTGCGCGAGAGCGGTGCAGTGGCCGCGGCGCGCCTGGGCGTGCGCCTGCGTGCCCACACCGAGGCCGTGCGCATCTGCCCCGACACCCGCACCCTGCGCACCACCCGCGGCACCCTGCGCTACGACCACCTGGTGCTGGCGCACGGCGCGCAGGCCTGCCTGCCGCCAGCGCTGCCGGCCGACCTGTGCTGGCGGGTCAACCACCTCGATGCCTACCGCCGTCTGCGCGCCGCACTCGGCGATGCGCCGCGCGACGTGCTGATCGTCGGTGCCGGGCTGATCGGCTGCGAACTGGCCAACGACCTGGCCCTGGGCGGCCACCGCATCACCCTGCTCGACCAGGCCGCCCACCCGCTGGGGCGCTGGCCGCAGGCGCAGGCGGCCGAGCCGCTGCTGGCGGCCTGGCAGGACATCAACATCCGGTTCGTGGGCGGGGTGCAGGTGCAGCAGCTCGAACGTACCGGGGGCGCCGAGGGGGCGCTGCGGTTGACCACCGCCTGCGGTCAGCGGTTCGCGGCCGATCTGGTGATCGCCGCCGCCGGCCTGGCCACACCGCCGCGTCTGGCACAAAGCGCCGGCCTGGCCTGGAACAACGGCATTGCGGTGGACGCCGCCACCCTGCGCACCAGCGACCCGCGCATCCATGCGCTGGGCGACTGCATCGCCATCGACGGCCAGCCCAGCCGCTACATCGAGCCGATCGCGCGCCAGGCGCAGGCCATTGCAGCAGCGCTGTGCGGCACCGCAGACGCGCCCTACCAGCCGCGCGCTGCGCTGGTGCGGGTCAAGACGACGTCGTGTCCGCTGACGCTGCACTGAGGCGGCGCCGGCGCACCGACACCACCTGCTCGCCGCTGGCCAGCGAACGGGCGCGCAGCTGGCCGCAGCCGGCGTCCACGTCCTGACCGGCCGACTGCCGCAGCTTGGTCAGGATGCCCCGGCGGTGCAGACGGCGTGCGATGTCGGCCGCCTTCTCCCACGACGGTCGCTCGAATGGCAGGCCCGGCACCGCGTTGTACGGAATCATGTTGAGCACCGCGTACTTGCCCTGCAGCAGGCGCACGATGCCGTCGAGCTCTTCGTCGGTGTCGTTCACGCCGTCCAGCAGGGTCCATTGCACCTGCACCGGGTAGCCGCTGGTGCGGGCATAGGCCTCGCCGTGGGCCACCAGCTCGTCGGGCGTGATGCGCGGCGCGCGCGGCAGCAGCTGCGCACGCAGGTCGGCCCGGCTGGTGTGCAGCGAGAGCGCCAGCGCCGGCTTCACCCGGCCGCGCGGCAGGGCATCAAAGGCGCGTTCGTCGCCGACGGTGGAGAACACCAGGTTCTTGTGGCCGATGTTGCCCAGCGTGCCCAGCAGGTCGATGGCTTCCAGCACCGCCTCCAGGTTGTGGGCCGGCTCGCCCATGCCCATGAACACCACCTTGTTCACCGAGCGCTGCTGCCGGGCGAGTGCCACCTGCGCCACGATCTCGGCGCTGCCGAGCTGGCGGATCAGGCCGCCGGTGCCGGTCATGCAGAAGGTGCAGCCCACCGCACAGCCGACCTGGGTCGACACGCACACCCCGCCGCGCGGCAGCAGCACGCTCTCCACCGTCTGGCCGTCGCGCAGGGCCACCAGCAGGCGGGCCGAACCGTCTTCACCCGGGTGCACCGAGCCCAGCGTGGCCAGGCCCTGCAGTTCCTGCGTAACGGCGGGCAGGGCCTCGAACAGGCCGCGCGGAAAGTGGTGTTCCGGCTTGCGACGGCCACCGTCCACCGGCAGGGCATTGGCCCAGGTGCGCAGCACGCGCTGCACATGCAGCGGCCCGGCGCCCAGGGCCTGGAGTCGGTGGCAGATGTCGGCGATGTCCATGGGGACGGGATTGTCGCCCACGCCCCGGCCCGCCGGGTGCGCGCCACAATGCCCCTGCGGACCCGCTGGCGGTCCGGACGGGAGAGCACCATGTTCGAGATGCTGATCCAGGCCCGCGAGGCCGACCTGGGCCACGGCCTGAAAGTGCGGCGCGTGCTGCCGTACGCGAAGCGCCGCATGGTCGGCCCCTTCATCTTCTGGGACCATGCCGGTCCGGTGAGCTTGCCGGCCGAACAGACCCGCGCCGCCGACGTGCGCCCGCACCCCCACATCGGCCTGGCCACGGTGAGCTATCTGCTGAGCGGCAGCATGACCCACCGCGACAGCCTGGGCACGCACCAGGTGATCCGCCCCGGCGACGTGAACTGGATGACCGCCGGGCGCGGCCTCAGCCACAGCGAACGCTTCACCCACCCCGACTCGTTCGCGGGCAGCGGCCTGGAGCTGATGCAGAGCTGGGTGGCCTTGCCGGCCGGGCAGGAAGAGGTCGAGCCGTCGTTCGCCCACACGCCGCAGGCCGATCTGCCCGAATGGGACGAGGCCGGCACCTGGATGCGGCTGGTGGCCGGCGAAGCCTTCGGCCGCCGCAGCCCGGTGGTCACCCACTCGCCGCTGTTCTACCTGCATGCCGAATGCAGCCCGGGCGCCCGCCTGCGCCTGCCGGGGCAGCACGCCGAGCAGGCGGTGTATGTGGCACGCGGCCGCCTCTCGTTCGCTGGCCAGGCGGTGCTGCCGGGCCAGTTGCTGGTGTTCGGGCAGGACACCGACGTCGACCTCGCCGCACCGGAGGCCGCCACCGTGTTCCTGTTCGGCGGCGAGCCGCTGGGGCCGCGGCACATCTTCTGGAATTTCGTGTCGTCGCGGCCGGAACGCATCGAACAGGCCAAGGCCGACTGGAAGGCTGGGCGCTTTGCGCTGCCGCCCGGCGATGACCGGGAGTGGATTCCGCTGCCCTGAACGGGCGCCGCCTCAGAGCCCGAGTTGCGTCAGCCCGGGGTGGTCGGCCGGGCGCGGGCCGAGCGGCCAGTGGAACAGGCGCTCGGCCTCGGTGATGGGCCGGTCGTTGATGCTGGCATGGCGCTGCTCCATGTAGCCCTGCGCATTGAACTGCCAGTTCTCGTTGCCGTGCGAACGGAACCACTGGCCGGAATCGTCGCGCCATTCGTAGACGAAGCGCACCGCGATGCGGGCGCCGTCAAAGGCCCACAGCTCCTTGATCAGCCGGTAGTCCAGTTCGCGCGCCCACTTGCGGACCAGGAAGGCATGCACCTGATCGCGCCCCACCGGGAACTCCGCGCGGTTGCGCCAGCGCGTGTCCTCGGTGTAGACCTTCACCACCCGGTCCGGGTCGCGGGTGTTCCAGGCGTCCTCGGCCATGCGCACCTTCTGCGCGGCGGTCTCGGCGGTGAAGGGCGGCAGGGGCGGGCGCGGGTCCATGGGCGGTACGGGGTCGGGTCGATCAGTACTGCTTGTAGGGCAGGAACTTGCCGGACAGCACCACATTCACGCGGTCACCCTTCGGATCGGCCTGGCGCTGGATGTCCATGCTGAAGTCGATCGCGCTCATGATGCCGTCGCCGAACTCTTCATGGATGAGTTCCTTGATGGTGGTGCCGTACACGCTGACGATCTCGTACCAGCGGTAGATCAGCGGGTCGGTCGGCACCGGGGTCGGCAGCGAGCCCTTGTAGGGCACGACCTGCAGCCACTTCTGCTCTTCGGCGGTCAGGCCGAAGATCTTGCCCAGCACCTTGGCCTGCTCGGGGGTGGCGGTCATCTGGCCCAGGCACAGGGCGGTGGTCCATTCCTTGGACTGGCCGACCTTCTTGGCCACGTCGGCCCAGGCCAGGCCCTTGGCGACTTTGGTGCTGATGATCTTTTCAGTGACTTCCAGACGGTTCATGGTGTTGTCTCGTTGTGGTTGAGAGAGGTTGAAAAAGCGGGATGAAGCGGTGGCGCGTTCAATGCGCCTTGGCCCGGGTGACCAGGAAATCGACGATGTGGTTGCGCAGCGGGTAGTAGCCGTCCAGATGGTGGAGCTGGCTGCGGGTGCGGCTGCGCGGCAGCGGGTTGACCACCACCTCGGCCAGGCCGCCGGGCACATAGCCGGCGGCGGTTTCCTGGCCGTTGGTCATGAGCAGGATGCGGTCGGCCAGCAGGATGGCCTCGTCCACATCGTGGGTGATCATGAACACGGTCTGCTGGGTGTCACGCACGATGCCCATCAGCTCGTCCTGGATGGTTCCGCGGGTCAACGCATCGAGCGCGCCGAAGGGCTCGTCGAGCAGCAGCATCTTGGGCTGGATGGCGAACGCCCGGGCAATGCCCACGCGCTGCTTCATGCCGCCGGAGAGCTGGCTGGGTTTCTTGTCGATGGCATGGCTCAGGCCGACCAGGCCGACGAACTTCTCGACGTGCGCATCCAGGTCGGTGCGGGCCATGTCGGGCCAGCGCGACTTGACCGCAAAGGCGATGTTCTGGCGCACGGTGAGCCAGGGCATGAGCGCATGGCCCTGGAACACCACGCCGCGCTCCAGGCTGGGGCCGGCGATTTCGCGGCCGTCCATGAAGGCGTGGCCGCTGCTGGCGGTGTCCAGACCCGCCAGCACATTGAGGATGGTGGTCTTGCCGCAGCCGCTGTGGCCGATGATGCAGACGAACTCGCCACGGTCAATGCCGAAGGAGACGTCGGCGAACACCGGCTTGTCGGCCTGGTAGGCCTTGGCCAGCTGTTCGACCTTGAGGAAACCGCTCATCTTGGGGTCTTTCGGGAGGGTCGAGACGGGCTCGACGGACAGGGTGTTGATGACGACCTCGCGGTCGCTGGATTCACTCCACATAGGTCACCACCTTCTGGGCCTGGGCGAACATGAGGTCGAGCAGCATGCCCACCACGCCGATCACCAGCACCGCAAAGATCACATTGGTCAGCGAGAGGTTGTTCCACTCGTTCCACACGAAGTAGCCGATGCCGGTGCCGCCGACCAGCATCTCGGCGGCCACGATCACCAGCCAGGCGATGCCCATGCTGATGCGCATGCCGGTGAGGATGGTGGGCGCCGCGGCCGGCAGGATCACCTGGAAAGCCTTGCGGATCGGGTTCACCTCCAACGTGGCGGCCACGTTGAGCCAGTCGCGCTTGACCGAGGCCACGCCGAAGGCGGTGTTGATCAGCATCGGCCAGATCGAGCAGATGAAGATCACGAAGATGCCGCTGACGTCCGAGTCCTTGAGGGTGTAGAGCGCCAGGGGCATCCAGGCCAGCGGGCTGATGGGCTTCAGCACCTGCACGAAGGGGTTGAACGCCTTCTGCATCAGCGGCGACATGCCGATCAGGAAGCCCAGCGGAATGGCCACCGCCATGGCCAGCAGGAAGCCCAGCGCCACCCGGCCCAGCGAATGGGCCAGCTGGATGCCGATGCCCTTGTCGTTGGGGCCCTTGTCATAGAACGGGTCCGACAGGTGTTCCCAGCTGGCCTTGGCCACCTCCAGGGGCGGCGGGAAGCCGCTGGCCTTCTCGGCCCCCGGGTCCTTGCCCATCAGCTTGGCGTATTCGATCTCCTCGGCGGTCATGCCTGCCGAAGAGCCGCCGATGGATGGACCGGTGGTGCCCAGTTGCCAGGCGCCCAGAAAGACGAACAGCAGCAGGAACGAGACCAGCGCAGCGCGCCATTGCAGTCCGATGGTTTTCATGATCAGACCTTCCGGATGGCAAAGCTCTTGAGGTAGTCGGCCGGCTTGGCCGGGTCGAACACCTTGCCCATGATGGTGTGCTTCTCGTAGGTGGGGCCGGCCTTGAACTCCTGGCCGAGGTCCTTCATGTACTTGCGGGCATCGGTGATCAGGAACACGCGTTCAGCGATGGCCTTGTAGTCCACCTCGCCTTTCACATAGCCCCAGCGCTGCATCTGGGTCAGCATCCAGACCGCCATGCTCTGCCACGGCATCGGGTCGAAGTCGGCGCGGTCGGGCACGTTCTGGATCTTGCCCAGGCCGTCGGCAAAGCGGCCGGTCAGCACCTGGTTGATCACCGCCTCGGGCTGGTTCAGGTACTGGCTGGGCGCGATCACCTTGGCGATCAGTTCGCGGTTCTTGGGCTGGCGGGCCATGGCCGCAGCGGTGAGCACCGAGCGGTACAGCGCAGCGAAGGTATTGGGGTTCTTCTGGATGAACTCGGTGCTGGTGCCGAAGGCGCAGCAGGGGTGGCCGTTCCAGAGGTCCTTGGTCAGCACGTGGATGAAGCCGACCTCGTCGAACACCGCGCGCTGGTTGAACGGATCCGGGCCCAGGAAGCCGTCGATGTTGCCGGCGCGCAGGTTGGCCACCATCTCGGCCGGCGGCACCACGCGGATCTGCACGTCGGTGTCGGGGTTGATGCCGTTCTCTGCCAGGTAGTAGCGCAGCAGGAAGTTGTGCATCGAGTAGTCGAACGGGATGCCGAACTTGAAGCCCTTCCAGTTCTTCGGGTCGCGGTTGTCCTTGTGCTTGAGCGCCAGCGTGATGGCCTGGCCGTTGATGTTCTGGATGGTGGCCACGTTCATGGGCACGGCGTTGCTGCCCAGCCCCATGCTGATGGCCAGCGGCATCGGGGACAGGAAGTGCGACGCGTCGTACTCCTTGTTGATCATCTTGTCGCGCACCAGCGCCCAGCCTGCGGTCTTGGTGACCTCCACATTCAGGCCCTGCTTGCTGTAGAAGCCCAGCGGGTGGGCCATGATCAGCGGCGTGGCGCAGGTGATGGGGATGAAGCCGATCTTGAGGTTGGTCTTCTCCAGCGCGCCCTTCTCCTGGGCCATGGCCTGCAGGCTGGCCACCGGCACCACGCTGGCGATCGCGGCCATGGCGGTGCCCTTGCCCACCGCACGCAGGAAGCGGCGGCGCTGCTCGTCGTGCGGGAAGATGGCCTTGACCAGCGTGGCTTCGATGAACTCGTTGCTGTAGGCCTCGAATTCGGCGGTCTCGCTGCGCTCGCGCAGCGTCTTCGCAGCCTGGTCGGAAGCGCGTTGCACGGCTTCCTCGGCCTGGTGCTCGGCAACCGTGTGGTCACGGCCGCAGCTGCACTTGAGCATCAGGGGACGGTCGGCGTTGTACGGATCGAAGAATTCAGACATGGCGCACCTCGTGGGTTGATGGACGAGGTGCCCCTTGCAAGCAACGGGCCAGATACCCATGGGGGGCATGCCAACCGGTGTTCAGGCATGCAGATCGCAGACATCTGCACCACCCTTTGTAGGGCTGGCCCTACAAATCAGCGCGCAGCGCCGTGGCGCTGGGCGTACAGCGCCAGTTCCACGTCGTTCTTGGTGCCGGTCTTCTCCAGGATGCGCGATCGGTAGGTGCTCACCGTGTTGGCCGCCAGACCGAGCTGCGCACCAATTTCGCTCACGGTGCGACCCTGGGTGAGCAGCCGGTAGACCTGGTACTCCCGGTGCGAGAGCGCTTCGGGCCCGGCCTGGGCAGCCCCCTGGCCCACCGCAGCGGCCAGCGCCTCGGCCGTGGCCTGCGACAGGAACACCCCGCCGCCGGCGGCCTTGCGCACCGCCATCAGCATGTCGTCCGGGTCGGCGCTCTTGTTCAGGTAGCCGCAGGCGCCCAGCTTGATGCAGCGCACCGCGTACTGGCGCTCCGGGTAGGTACTGAGCATCAGCACCGGCAGCGCAGGGTATTCGCGCTTGAGGGTCTGCAGCACGTCCATGCCGTCGATGCCGGGCATGGCGATGTCCAGCATGACCAGGTGCAGCCCCTCGGACCCGCCCAGGGCACGCACCTGTTCCAGCACCTCGGGGCCGGACTGGGCTTCGGCCACCACCTGCACATCCGGCGCCTCGGCCAGGATCTGCTTGAGGCCTTCCCGCACGATGCGGTGGTCGTCCCCGATCAGCACCCGGATGGTGTCGGTCAACAGATCGAACTGCGTGTTCAAGCCATGTCTCCTGCCGGAAGCAGCACCGTCAGGCACATGCGGGTGCCCTGTCCTGGTGCGCTGTGTATTTCGATGACGCCGCCGAAATGGCGTGCGCGTTCGCGCATGCCCATGATCCCGTAGGCGTCCGGGGCCTCGAAGGCCTGGGGCGCTGCGCCCACACCGTTGTCATGGACGCTCAGGCGCAGCTCGCCGCCGCGCACCACCGCCTGCACCACCAGCCGGTCGGCGCGGGAGTGGCGGCCCACATTGCTCAGCATTTCCTGAAAGATCCGGAACACCGCCATGGCCAGCGGCTCGGGTGGTTCGGGCCAGGCGCCCTCCGGTTCGGCGGTCATGCACCATTCCAGTGCCATCTCGGCGCTCTGCACAAATTCCTGGGCCTGCCACTCCAGCGCCGCCCACAGGCCCTGGTGGTCCAGGATGCTGGGCCGCAGGTCGGTGATGATGCGCCCGACGTTGTCGACCGCGTTCTCGATCAGCCGGCTCATGTTCTGGCACTTGCAGCGCATGCGCTGGCGCATGTCCTGGGCCTGTTCCGGCGGGCGGCCTTCCTGCTCCGAGAGGCGCTTGTCCATCCAGTTCACGTCCATCTTGAGCGCCACCAGCAGGCTGCCCAGCTCGTCGTGCACCTCGCGGGCGATGCGGGTGCGCTCGTCCTCGCGCACCGTCTCCGACCAGGCCGCCAGCTCGCGCACCTGGTGCAGCGCCGTCTCCAGCTCGTGGGTGCGCTCCCGCACCCGTGCCTCCAGCTCGTCCTTGGCCCGCTGCAGCGCATCGGCCGCGCGCTTGCGCTCGGTGATGTCGACAAAGGTCACCACCGCGCCGCGCACCTGGCCACCGTCGAGGATCGGGTGACTGCTGTACTCGACCGGAAAACACGTACCGTCGCGGCGCCAGAACACCTCGCTGTCGATCCGGCAGGGCAGCCCCTGCCGGTATGCATTGAGGATGGGGCAGTCCTCCACCGGGTAGGCATCGCCGCCGGCGTGGGAATGGTGGGTGATCTCGTGCATGTTGCAGCCCAGCAGCTCGGCCGGCTCGAAGCCGATCATGCGGGCCCCGGCCGGGTTGATGAACACGCACAGCCCGTCCAGATCGACCCCGAACACGCCCTCGCCGGTGGAGTCGAGCATGAGGGCCAGCGGGTCGCGCCAGACCTGTTGGTCGGGCGCGCGGGTGGCATGGACCGGCAGAAAGGCGTCGGGGGTCATGGTGGCGGGGTAGCAATCGACGTGCCACCGCCCGTCAAGGCGTCCCTTGAAACGGTGACAATGCCATACCTCCACTCCGTACCGTTCCATGCTCCTGCTCGACCGACTCCTGCGCCAGCGAGAAACCCGTCGACGCCGCCTTCGGGTGCGGGCATCGGAGCACGGCATGCTGGCCGCCGGCCTGCTGCGCTCCCCATCGGCCCTGGCCCAGCTCAGCGAGGACGACGCGGTCACCGTGCTGGCCTACATGCAGCTGCGGCGCTTCGGCCGGGGCGAATCCATCGTCCGGGAGGGCGATGACGCCAGCGGCCAGAACGGCTTCATGGCGCTGGTGGTCGAGGGCGAGGTGACGGTCGAATCCCAGCTGATGCACCGCGCCCAGCCACTGACGGTGAACGTGCTCGGCCCGGGCGAGGTGCTGGGCGAAATGGCCCTGCTCGATGGCGACGCCCGCTCGGCCAGCTGCAATGCCAGCACCGACGGTGTGCTGGCCGTGCTCAGGCGCGAGTCGCTGCAGAGTCTGATGGAGGAGGAGCCGGTGACCGCCGCGCGGCTGCTGGCCGCCGTGGGCTACCGCCTGAGCCTGCGCCTGCGCGATCTGGAGGCCAAGTACAAGGTGTACGACAGCCTGGTGGCCTCGCTGCAGGCCGAGGTGGGCCGACCCGGCCGGCGCTGACACCATGAAAAAACCCCGGCCGGGGCCGGGGTCTGCTCGGGGTCGGGCCGGTGTCTCAGGCCTTCGGGGCGGTCTTGGCGCTCCAGATCATGGTGATGGTCAGGATGCCCACCACCACGCCCAGCGAAATGGCCACCGGGATCTTGTAGATGTCGATCAGGACCATCTTGGTGCCGATGAACATCAGGATCACCGCCAGACCGTAGTTCAGCAGGTGGAACTTGCTGGCCACCGCCTGCAGCAGGAAGAACATGGCGCGCAGGCCCAGGATGGCGAACACGTTGCTGGTCAGCACGATGAACGGGTCCTGGGTGATGGCGAAGATGGCGGGGATGGAGTCCACCGCAAAGATCACGTCGGTCAGGCCCACCAGACAGATCACCATGAACAGCGGCGTGGCGATGCGCTTGCCGTTTTCCAGGGTGAAGAACTTCTCGCCGTCGAAGTTGCGGCTCACCGGGATCAGGCGGCGCAGCAGCTTCAAGGCCGGGTTGTCGTCCAGGCTCGGCTCCTGGCCGGCGGCCCACCACATCTTCACGCCGGTGAGGATCAGGAAGGCGCCGAACACATACAGGATCCAGTGGAACTGCTGCAGCAGCCAGCCACCCACCAGGATCATGATGGTGCGCAGCACGATGGCGCCGATGATGCCGATCATGAGCACCCGCTTCTGGTAGGCCGGCGGCACCGCGAAGTAGGTGAAGATCAGCAGGAAGACAAAGATGTTGTCGACCGCCAGGCTCTTCTCGATGAGGTAGCCGGTGAGGAACTCCAGCGACTTCTCGTTGGCGATCTCGGTGGACCCGGTGGTGTCCTTGATGGCCCACCAGAACAGGCCGTTGAACAGGAAGCTCAGGGCCACCCAGACGATGGACCAGTTCAGGGCCTCCTTCACGCCCACCTCGTGGGCCCCCTGTTTCTTGAGAACGACGAAGTCGACGAACAGTGCCGCAAGAACGAACGCGACAAAAACGACCCACAGCCAGACGGGCGCGATGCTTTCCATGAATAACCTCGGATTGGTGTTGACGAACACCCCAAGGTCTTGTCAGCAACCGGCGTGGCGCCGGTTGGGCGGTTCCCGGCAGCGGTGAAGCTGCGGATTGACGAGAACCCCTCCTGCCGAAGCCCGGCGTGGCGCCAGGTGGCAGGTGACTACTCCCCTTGAAGGGACCGCGGATTATGCCGGGGCCCGAAATGCCCCCAGGAGCCGACCGGGAATAGGCAGCCCGAAGTGCAGCCCGAAGTGCAGCCCGGCGCCACCGCTCAGGCGGCGTCGGAGCGGAACGGGCCGCGCTGCAGGCTGCGCGGTGCCAGCGGCTGCACGCTGTGGCCGATGGCCTCGATGTGCTGGGGCGTGGTGCCGCAGCAGCCGCCCACGATGTTCACCAGCCCCTCGGCCGCGAACTCGCGCAGCAGCCGGCTGGTGACATCGGGCGTTTCGTCGAAGCCGGTATCGCTCATGGGGTTGGGCAGGCCGGCATTGGGGTAGCAGCTGATGAAGGTGTCGCCGGCCACCTTGGCCAGCTCCTGGATGTAGGGCCGCATCAGCGTGGCGCCCAGCGCGCAGTTCAGGCCCACCGCCAGCGGCTGCATGTGGCGCACGCTGGCCCAGAAGGCGCTCACCGTCTGGCCGCTCAGGATGCGGCCGGAGGCGTCGGTGACGGTGCCGCTGATGATCAGGGGCAGGCGCTCGCCGCTCTGCTCGAAGAACTCGTCGATGGCGAACAGCGCCGCCTTGGCATTGAGCGTGTCGAAGATGGTCTCGACCAGCAGCACATCGGCGCCCCCTTCGACCAGCGCCTGCACCTGCTCCAGGTAGGCCTGGCGCAGCTGCTCGAAGTTGATGTTGCGGGCGCCGGCGTCGTTCACGTCCGGGCTGATGCTGGCGGTCTTGGGCGTGGGGCCAAGCGCGCCGGCCACGAACCGGGGCTTGTCCGGCGTGCTGAACTTGTCGCAGGCCGCGCGTGCCAGCCGGGCCGAGGCCAGGTTCATCTCGCGCGCCAGGCCGGCCATGTCGTAGTCCTCCTGGGCCACGGTGGTGGCGCCGAAGGTGTTGGTCTCGATCAGGTCGGCACCGGCGGCCAGATACCCTTCGTGGATGTCCTGGATGACGTCCGGCCGGGTCAGGCTGAGCAGTTCGTTGTTGCCTTTGACGTCGCGGTGGAAGTCCTTGAAACGCTCGCCGCGGTACTGCTCTTCGGTCAGCTTGAAGCGCTGGATCATGGTGCCCATGGCACCGTCCAGGATGGCGATGCGCTGGCGCAGGATGCCCGGCAGGGCCTGGGCACGGGTGTAGAGGGGCAGTCGGTCGGGGGCGTTCATCCCGCCATTGTAGGAAGACCCCCCGCGCCGGGCCGGTGGGACGGGGCTGGAAATCCCCGACAATCACCGCCCATGAAGCACCTCACCCCCACGCAGGCCTGGGCCTGGCTGCAGGCCGAACGGCAGGCCCGCGAAGCCCGTGGCGAGGCGCCGCCGCTGTTCGTGGACGTGCGCATGGAGATCGAGTCGCTCTATGTGGGCCGCCCGCCCGGGGTCGAGAACATTCCCTGGTACGAGTACCCGGACCTCACCCCCGACCCGGCGCGTTTTGCGCAGATGGTGGAGTCCGAGGCAGGCGACAAGGCCCGGCCCATCCTGCTGATCTGCCGCAGCGGCAAGCGCACCCTGGATGCCGGCACCGCCCTGGAGGCCGCCGGCTTCACCGACGTCAGCCATGTGGTCAACGGTTTCGAGGGCGAGCTCAACGAGCACTTCAAGCGTTCCAGCGTGAACGGCTGGCGCTTCGAAGGCCTGCCCTGGGAACAGATGTAAGCCGATGCTGGACGCCATCGACGTCGCACCGGGCAGCGAAGCGCTGGAAGCCTCGCTGGCGGTGCTGCAGGAGGTGTTCGGGTTCGACGCCTTCCGGGGGCCGCAGGCCGACATCGTGAGCCATGTGGGCGCCGGCGGCGACGCCCTGGTGCTCATGCCCACCGGCGGCGGCAAGTCGCTGTGTTACCAGGTACCGGCCATCGTGCGCCAGCAGGCGGGCCACGGCCTCACCGTGGTGGTCTCGCCCCTGATCGCGCTCATGCACGACCAGGTCGGCGCCCTGCTGGAGGCCGGCGTGGCGGCCGCCTTCCTCAATTCCAGCCTCAGCGGCGAGGACGCCCAGCGCATCGAGAAGCAGATGCTGCGCGGCGAGCTGACCCTGCTCTACGCCGCCCCCGAGCGGCTCACCACACCGCGCTTCCTGGCCCTGCTCGACTCGCTGCACGAGCGTGGCGCACTCGCCCTGTTCGCCATCGACGAGGCCCACTGCGTGAGCCAGTGGGGCCACGACTTCCGGCCCGAATACCGCGAACTCTCGGTGCTGCCCGAGCGCTTTCCCGGCGTGCCGCGCGTGGCCCTCACCGCCACCGCCGACGACCTCACCCGCGCCGACATCGTCGAGCGGCTGCAGCTGCAGCAGGCGCGCACCTTCATCAGCAGCTTCGACCGGCCCAACATACGCTACCTGGTGGTGGAGAAGAAGGACGCCACCGCGCAGCTGCTGCGCTTCATCCGCGACGAACACACCGGCCCGGGCGGCACCGACGCCGGCATCGTGTACTGCCAGTCTCGCCGCCGGGTCGAGGAAGTGGCCACGCTGCTGGCCGACGCCGGCCTGAACGCCCTGCCGTACCACGCCGGCCTGGACGCCGCGGTGCGTCAGACCCACCAGGACCGCTTCCTGCGCGAGGACGGCATCGTCATGGTGGCCACCATCGCCTTCGGCATGGGCATCGACAAGCCCGACGTTCGCTTCGTGGCCCACCTGGACATGCCCAAGAACATCGAGGGCTACTACCAGGAAACCGGCCGCGCCGGCCGCGACGGCGAAGCCGCCAATGCCTGGATGGCCTATGGCCTGCAGGACGTCGTCAACCAGCGCCGCATGATCGACGAGAGCCCCGCCGCCGACGCCTTCAAGCAGGTGCTGCGCGACAAGCTCGACGCGCTGCTGGCCCTGGCCGAAGCCGCCGACTGCCGCCGGGTGCGCCTGCTCGACTACTTCGGCGAGCGCAGCCAGCCCTGCGGCAACTGCGACAACTGCCTCAACCCCCCGGCGCTGTTCGACGCCACCGAGCCGGCGCGCAAGCTGCTCTCGTGCATCTACCGGGTGCAGCAGTCCAGCGGCCACGGCTTCGGGGCCGGGCACATCATGGACATCCTGCGCGGCAAGACCACCGAGAAGGTGCTGCAGAACGGACACCAGTCGCTCAGCACCTTCGGCATCGGGGCCGACTGGTCCGAGACCCAGTGGCGCGCCCTGGTGCGCCAGCTGATTGCCCGCGAAGCCCTGCGGGTGGAAGACGCGCCCTACAACACCCTGCACCTGGCCGACGGCGCGCGCGCCATCCTCAAGGGCGAGTCCACGGTGCAGCTGCGCCAGCTGGCCGACAAGGCCCCCGGCGGCCGCAGCCGGCGCGCCGCCCGCACCGAGGCCGACCACAACGGCCAGCCGCTGTCGCTGGCCGAGCGCGACTGTCTGGACGCCCTGCGCGCCTGGCGGGCCGAGGTGGCGCGCTCGCACAACCTGCCGGCCTACGTCATCTTCCACGACAGCACGCTGCGCGAGATCGCGGTGCGCCGGCCGCGCGAGCCGGCCGATCTGGACGGGATTGCCGGCCTGGGCGTGAAAAAGCGCGAGGCTTACGGCGCCGAGGTGCTTCGGGTGGTGAGTGCTTTTGCGTAAGCCCTCAAGTTTTCAGCGGGCCGGTCGAGAACCTAGGTCTGACAGCCCGAACCGTTCGTCGGCGGGGTGACCTGTGAAACCCGTCACGGCCTCAAGGGGTGGCCGTGGCGTGCCGATGTCATGGATACCAGGGGGACATCTCCCCCGGATTTCCGACAGGAGAGCGGCATGTTTTTCAAGCTGCCTTGGTTCAAGAAGACCCCGGCCCCGACCTATCAGCACACCCAGGTGCTGGAGATGGACTTCCTCATCGACGAGTTCCATGAAGTCCTGGCCGACATCGAGGACCCGCTGCGGGCCCGGTTGCACGCAGCTTTCATGATGGCCCACACCCCGAAGGACCTCTGGTTCCTGCGCAGCAAGGTGTTCAACCTGATTTCCAAGCACCACTGCGAATCCGAAGCCAACCGCCGCGTGTCGCGGCTGGACCAGAAGCTGCAGTTCTTCGTCGAACACCACCCGGACTACTCGCCCGAAGAGCTGCCCTCGCGGCCCATGACCCTGCACTGAGCCCGGCTCAGCTCAGGAAACCCAGGGTGCGCGACTCGCGCACCTCCGGCTTGATGCGGTGCTCCGCCTCGAGCTGGTCCAGGAAGTCATCGGGCGGCAGTGACTCGCCCAGAATCTCGGCCTGTCGCTTGACGGCCGCAAAGTCCCCCGGGCAAAGCTGCTCCAGCCGCGCCAGCCGCTGCCGGGTCGCCGCATCGAGCCGGGCCGCCTCGCCCCCCAGCGCCTCCACCACAAACATCGCCTCGCGCTGCTCCGGGCGCAGCGGCCGGAAACGGATCTTGAAGGTGAAGCGCCGCAGCGCTGCCTGATCGATGCTGTCCATCAGGTTGGTGGTGCAGATGAAGATGCCGGCGAACCGCTCCATGCCCTGCAGCATCTCGTTCACCTCGGTCACCTCGTAGGTGCGCTGCGCACCCCGGCGGTCCTGCAGGAAGCTGTCGGCCTCGTCCAGCAGCAGCACGGCACGCTCGGCTTCGGCCTCGCGGAACATGGCGGCCATCTGCTGCTCGGTCTCGCCCACGAACTTGCTCACCAGATCGCTGGCCCGGCGGATCATGAGCGGGCGCTCCAGCTGCTGGGCCAGGTGCTCGGCCAGTGCCGTCTTGCCGGTGCCGGGCGCGCCATGGAAACACAGGCAGCCATGGCCGCGCGCCTTGAGCGCCTCGATGATGCGGGCCACCGGATGGCGCGATTCCACATTCAGCATGTCCAGGCTGTACTGGGTGACCACCGGGCGCTGCACCGGATCGGGCTTGCGGCCCAGCGCATGGTCGGCGTTGCGCAGCTGCCGCTCGATCAGGGCATCGAGCGGTGTGGCGGCCACACGGCGGCGGCTGGTCGGGCGCGGCCCCTGGGCCAGCTGGGCAAACCGCACGGCGGTCCGGATCTGGGCCGGCGTGAGCCCCTTGCGCTCGGTCAGCCGGGCCACCAGGCCATCGCTCACCGGCACCCCTTCCAGGGCCGTGCGCACCAGCTGCTCGCGCGCGCCGGGCGGCGGGCTCTTGAGTTCCAGGTGGTAGGCAAACCGGCGCCGGAAGGCCGGGTCGATCTGCTCGATGCGGTTGGTGACCCAGAGGGTGGGCACTGCGTTCGATTCCAGCACCTGGTTCACCCAGGCCTTGCCGCTGACGCTGCCGGTGTGGGGCGCTGTGACATGCTCGGCCCGCGCCATGAGCTGGGCCGCCTCGCTGGAGATGGGCGGGAACACGTCCTCCACCTCGTCGAACAGCAGGGCCGAATGGGCCATGCCCTTGAGGAACACCTGTGCGATCTGCAGCGAGCGGTAGCGGTCACGGCCCGACAGGGCATTGCCGTCGCGGTCGGCGTACTCCACCTCGAACAGCTCCAGCCCGGCGGCCTGTGCCACCACGCGGGCCAGCTCGGTCTTGCCGGTGCCGGGCGGGCCGTAGAGCAGCACATTGATGCCGGCCTCCTTGCGGGCCACCGCCTCGCGCAGCAGACCGCAGAGCAGGCGGACGTCCTCGCCCACGTAACCGAAGTCGCGCTCGCTCAAGGCCGAACGCGCTGCCGGGCGGGTGAACACCGCCATCAGCTCGCTCTCGGAGCGGTATTCGCGCATCAGCACCGGTGGCAGCTTCTCGCTGACCTTCATCAGGTCGGCCAGGTCGGTGATGTTGTGTTCCGAGATCAGGTTCTCGACCATGCCGATGCGCTCCAGCCGCGAGCCGGCCCGCAGCGCCTCGCCGACCTCGCTGGCCTTCACGCCGGCCACCTCGGCAATGGCGGCATAAGCCTCCGGCGCATTGTTGACCTTGAACTCCACCAGGATGGAGCGCAGGTCGCGCTGGTAGCGGGCCAGCGTGCCGTACAGCAGCAGGGCCCGCTCGGCCCGGTTCAGCTGCAGCAGCGCCGACAGTGCGTCGATGTTCTTCTCCACCAGGGTGCTCTGCTTCTTCAGGGCCTGGCTGAGCCAGTCACCGGTGACCGACAGCACCGACAGCAGGTCCTTCGGCGACTCCTTGGCGTATTCGTCCAGGTAGAAGAACAACGTGCCCTCTTCATACGGACCGCGCCAGATGCCGTAGCGCTCCATGAAGGCCGAGATGGGCAGCGCCTCGTGGCCCAGCCACAGCTCGTTGTCCTTGCAGCGGCGGTGCAGGAACTCGCGCAGGCGCCCCAGCACGGTGTGCGGCCAGACCAGATGCCGGCCCGCCAGCGAGAGCAGGGTGTTGAGGTCGCGCCGCACATTGAAGCGGGGGCCCTGGCGGGCCGCCAGCGTGAGCACGAAGTGGGAGCACATGAGGTCGAGCACCGGTGCCTGCCGCAGGCCCGGCGGCACGAACACACGGCCTTCGACGCGGCCTTCGCTCCGCACGTCGGCGCCCATGGCCAGCCGGGCCTCGCGCCCTTCGGGCGGCGTCGGGCCGGTTGCGGGCAGCGGCGACAGACGTCGGCTCATCGTTGCACCTCCTGGACAGGCTGGCTTCCGGTGGGCAGGCGCACCGGCACCTGCGCAATGACCATAACCCAGCTTCATGCCGGATGGAAGTGCTTGATGCCCTGCGCCACGGGGGCTTTTCCGCGGGTCGGGCGGCACAATGTCACGATGCTCGCACTCCATGACATCCAAGCGGCGGCTGGCCGCCTGACCGGCCAGGTGCTCGACACCCCCTGCGTCGAGTCCCGGACCCTTTCGCAGCTGGTGGGCTGCCAGGTGTTCCTCAAGTTCGAGAACCTGCAGTACACCGCCTCGTTCAAGGAGCGCGGTGCCTGCAACAAGCTCAGCCAGCTCGGCCCCGAGGACCGGGCACGTGGCGTGGTGGCCATGAGCGCCGGCAACCACGCCCAGGGCGTGGCGTACCACGCGCAGCGGCTGGGCATCCGGGCGGTCATCGTCATGCCGCGCTTCACCCCGGGCGTGAAGGTGGAACGCACCCGGGGCTTCGGCGCCGAGGTGGTGCTGCACGGCGACACGCTGGACGAGTCGCGCGCCCATGCCCGCGAGCTGGCGGCCACACAGGGCCTGGTGTTCGTGCACCCCTACGACGACGCGGCCATCGTCGCCGGCCAGGGCACCATTGCGCTGGAGATGCTGCGCGCCCAGCCCGACCTGGACACGCTGGTGATCGCGGTGGGCGGCGGCGGCCTGATCGGGGGCATGGCGGTCGCTGCCAAGGCCATCAAGCCCGGCATCCGCGTGGTGGGCGTGCAGACCGAACGTTTCCCGGCCATGGTCAACGCCATGTGCGGCACCCAGCATGCGCAAGGCACCAGCACCATTGCCGAAGGCATTGCCGTAGGCTCGCCGGGCGAGCTGAACCAGGCGCTGGCGCGCCAGCATGTGGACGACTGGCTGCTGGTCGACGAGGGCGACATCGAGCAGGCCATCGTGATGCTGCTGGAAATCGAGAAGACGCTGGTCGAGGGCGCCGGTGCCGCTGGCCTGGCCGCCCTGATCCGCCACCCGGACCGGTTCGCCGGCCAGCGCGTCGGGCTGGTGCTGTGCGGCGGCAACATCGACCCGCTGCTGCTGGCCTCGATCATCGAGCGCGGCATGGTGCGGGCCGGCCGGCTGGCCCGGATCGCGGTGAATGCGCGCGACGTGCCCGGCAACCTGGCCCGCATCACCGCGCTCGTGGCCGAAGCGGGCGCCAACATCGACGAGGTCCATCACCAGCGGGCCTTCACCTTGCTGGCGGCCCAGAACGTGGAGATCGAACTGGTGCTGCAGACCCGGGGCCACGCGCATGTGCAGGCGGTGCTGGAACGCTTGGACCAGGCCGGCTTCCAGGCCCGGTCCGCCTGACCCTGACTGTGAACCCGCCCCCGACCGGAGCCCGCATGACCCCGCCCGACCACCCTGCCCCTTCCCCGGCCGATCTGCAGGCCGCCCTGCAGGAGCTGTTCGCCCCCTGGGTCCAGGACCTCGGCCTGCGCGTGGAGGCCGCGCCCGAGCCCGGCGTGGTGCTGGCCCGGCTGCCGGTGAACCCGCGGCTGGCCCGCGAAGGCGGCACCCTGTGCGGCCAGGCCATGCTGTCGGCGGCCGACACGGTGATGGTGCTGGCGCTCATCCACCACTTCAAGGGGTTCCGGCCCTGCACCACGGTGCAGCAGTCGAGCAGCTTCCTGCGGCCGCTGTCCGGCCAGGACCTGCGGGTGGAGGCCCGGGTGCTGCGGGCCGGCAAGACGCTGGCCTTCGGCGAGATCGACCTGCGCGGCGCCGACGACGGGCGCAGCGTCTGCCGGATTTCCAGCACCTGCGCCCTGTTGTGAGGCCGACAGCCGGCGGCTTCGCTTAAAATCCGGGCAGTTTTGTTCAACCCACGGAGCATCGAGACCATGTCCCACCACGATCACCACACCCCCGCCGAGCACACCGAAGACGTGGTGGAATCGATCGTTCATCACATGCCGATCGTGCTGCCGGTCGCCGGCGGCGTGCTGATGTTCCTGCTGGCCTTCATCGCCGTCTTCATGGCCTGAACGCCCCGGCTGGCCGCCGACACCCGCCGCCAGCCCGCGCCCGAGCCGGCCCCCGAAAGGGCGCCGGCTTTTTCTTTCTCCAGCCTGTCCGTTCGGCTCTGGATACCGCATCACGTTATGCGGGCTTTGCATGTAACCCGTCGGTAACCTGACGGGTGCTTGCCTAAAATACCGGCACTGGACGACCCGCCCACCGGACGCCGCGAACACCCTCCACCGCGCCCGCCACTGCGCTGCAGCCGCCAACCGCCACTGCAGCCCTGAGCGCCGACCGCCCGAATCTGCTCTGCAGACACCGACAGCCGCAACCGTTCCGTGTGGAACCTGCGGCTGTCAGCGTCTGTGGAGCGCGCCGAACATTCACTCTGGAGCCGTCCCCATGAACTCACCCGTGATGCAGGGCCTGACCCTCAACACCCCTTCGTACGTCAAGCACGCCCGGCTGATCGCCTGGGTGGCCGACATGGCTGCGCTGTGCAAGCCCGCCCACATCGTCTGGTGCGACGGCAGCGACGAAGAGTACGACCGCCTGTGCCAGCAGCTGGTGGACGCCGGCACCCTCAAGCGGCTGAACCCCGAGCTGCGCCCGAACAGCTACCTGGCCTGGTCCGATCCGTCCGACGTGGCCCGCGTGGAAGACCGCACCTTCATCTGCTCGCAGCGCCAGGAAGACGCCGGCCCGACCAACAACTGGAAGGACCCGGCCGAGATGCGCGCCACCCTGCAGCCCCTGTTCGACGGCTGCATGCGCGGCCGCACCATGTATGTGGTGCCGTTCAGCATGGGCCCGCTGGGCAGCCCGATCGCCCACATCGGCATCGAGCTCTCTGACAGTGCCTATGTGGCGGTCAACATGAAGCTCATGACCCGCATGGGCAAGGGCGTGTTCGATGTGCTGGGCGCCGACGGCGACTTCGTGCCCTGCGTGCACACGGTGGGCGCCCCGCTGGCCGAAGGCGAAGGCGACCAGACCGCCTGGCCCTGCAACCCCGAGACCAAATACATCGTCCATTACCCCGAGACCCGCGAGATCTGGAGCTACGGCTCCGGTTACGGCGGCAACGCCCTGCTCGGCAAGAAGTGCTTTGCGCTGCGCATTGCCTCCACCATGGGTCGCCAGCAGGGCTGGCTGGCCGAGCACATGCTGATCCTGGGCGTGACCAGCCCCGAGGGCAAGAAGTACCACGTGGCCGCCGCCTTCCCGAGTGCCTGCGGCAAGACCAACTTCGCCATGCTGATCCCGCCCAAGGGCTTCGAGGGCTGGAAGGTCACCACCATCGGCGACGACATCGCCTGGATCAAGCCGCAGGCCAACGGCCGCCTGCACGCCATCAACCCGGAAGCCGGCTACTTCGGCGTGGCCCCGGGCACCAACACGCTGACCAACCCGAACTGCATGGCCAGCCTGGACCGCGATGTGATCTTCACCAACGTGGCACTGACCGACAACGGTGATGTCTGGTGGGAAGGCATGGGCGACGCCCCGGCCCACGCCATCGACTGGCAGGGCAAGGACTGGACGCCGCAGATCGCCAAGGAAACCGGCGCCAAGGCCGCCCACCCGAACGCCCGCTTCACCGTGGCCGCCACCAACAACCCGGCCCTGGACAGCGCCTGGGACGACCCGGCCGGTGTGCCGATCGACGCCTTCATCTTCGGCGGCCGCCGCAGCACCACCGTGCCGCTGGTGACCGAGGCCCGCGACTGGACCGAAGGCGTCTACATGGCCGCCACCATGGGGTCGGAGACCACCGCTGCCGCCTTCGGCGCCCAGGGCGTGGTGCGCCGCGACCCGTTCGCCATGCTGCCGTTCGCCGGCTACAACATGAGCGACTACTTCCAGCACTGGCTCAACCTGGGTGCACAGCTGAAGGCCAAGGGCGCGCAGCTGCCGGCCATCTTCTGCGTCAACTGGTTCCGCAAGGACGAAGCCGGCAAGTTCGTCTGGCCCGGTTTCGGCGAGAACATGCGCGTGCTGAAGTGGATGATCGACCGGCTGGAAGGCCGTGGCCAGGGCGTCGAGCACGCCTTCGGCATCAGCCCGACCTACCAGGACATCCACTGGGACGGCCTGAACTTCTCGGCCGAGCAGTACCAGACCGTGACCCACATCGACAAAGCCGCCTGGGCCCAGGAACTGGCCCTGCACGGCGAGCTGTTCCAGCAGCTCAAGCACCACCTTCCCCGTGAGCTCGAGGAGACGAAGGCGCGCATCGAACAGCGCCTGGCGGCCTGACGACTGTCCCCCGCCACGCGGGCGCCGGCACGACCTGCCGGCGCCCGCCACCGCACGGTGCCATCCGCACAGGCGAAAAAAAAGCCACCGAACCGGTGGCTTTTTTTGTGGGCGCCGCCTGCAAGGCGGCAGAGCGTCAGATGCGGTAGGCCAGGGCGCGGGCAGCGCGCTGACGACCGATCTTTTCCCAGACCGACTCGGCAGCTTCGGCCACCAGCGGTGCGGCCGGGGCGGCGCTGACCACCGGAGCGGCGATCACGGCCACCGGCTCGGCTTCTCCGGAACGGCTGCGGGCCTGGACCAGCTCGGCCATGACGCGGGGGTCGGCGCGGGCAATGTCCCACAGGCGCTCTTCGGCACGGGCCTGGGCGCGGGCAGCGGCCCACTGATCCAGACCGGCCAGGGTGCGACGGGCCACGGTGCGGGCGGTGTCGGCAAACAGCGCGAAGCCGGCGAACACGATCACCCACAACATGACCCAGGCCAGGAACAGGTGGCCATCGGCCCAGGTGCTGACCAGGTGGTCGGCGACCAGCACCATGGCGGCGACGACGCCGGCCAGCAGGAGGGCCGCCAGACCGCGTGCCTTGAAGCTGCGGGGTGCGGTGGCCGGACGGACAGATGCCGGGGCGGCTTGACGCAGGCCCAGCGGGGCAGAGGAAACGGTGGCGGTGGTGCTCATGGTGAACTCCTGAAGGAAGGGGTTGTGTCTTGTGGACAGGCGAATACTAGGGTTATCCCTATATCTGCGCCAATTTATCTTTGTGATGCCTACCATTCACAGGAATGATCAAAGGCCTGAACTTCCGCACGCTCGACCTGAACCTGCTGCGCGTCTTCGACGAGGTGATGGCCGAGCGCAACCTGACCCGCGCCGCCCACAACCTGGCCATGACCCAGCCGGCGGTGAGCAATGCCCTGCGCCGCCTGCGCGAGGTGGTGGGCGACGAGCTGGTGCACCGCGCCGGCTACGGCGTGGAGCCGACGCCGGTGGCGCTGGCCCTCTGGCCCTCGGTGCGCGAGGCGCTGGCCCTGCTGCGGGAAACCCTGTCGCCCGACACCTTCGACCCGGCGCGGGCCCAGTCCAGCTTCGTGCTGGCCATGGCGGATGCCACCGCCGCCAAGATCGTTCCCAGCCTGGTGCGCATCGGTGAGCAGGAGGCGCCCGGCGTGAACCTGCGCGTGCTGCCGCTGACCACCCGGGATCCCCGGTCGCTCCTCGAATCGGGGTCGGCCGATGTGGCCATCGGCCACTTTCCCGGCGTGATGGCCGAACTGGGCGCCCAGCACCTCAAGGAAGACAACCCGGCCTTCCTGTCGCAACGGCTGTACGACGGCGAATACGTGGTCGTGATGCGCCGCGACCACCCGCTGGCGGGCCGCCCGCTGACGCTGGACGACTTCTGCGCCGCCCGCCACCTGCTGGTCAGCTTCTCCGGCCGGCCGTTCGGGTTTGTGGACGAAGCCCTCACCGCGGTCTCGCGGCAGCGCCGCGTGGTGCTGACCGTCAACCAGTTCTTCACCGCCGGCCTGGTGGTGACCACCACCGACCTGCTCACCGTGCTGCCGCGCCACTTCGTCAGCGCCACCGGCATCGAGCACCGGCTGGCGCTCTCCGAGCTGCCGCTGCCGGTGCCGGCTGTCCACGTGGACACGCTGTGGCACCGGCAGGCCACCCACAACACCGCCCACCGCTGGCTGCGCGAGGCCGTGCGGCGCGCCTCCGCCGACGGCTTCCGCCCCTCCGCCCCGCTGCCACCATGAACATCCAGCTGCTCAGCGACCTGCACCTCGAGAACAACCCCGGCTTCACCCCGCAGCACGCGCCCGGGGCCGACCTGCTGGTGCTGGCCGGCGACATCGGCTCCTACCAGCGCCGTCGAGACGGCAGCACCATGCCCGACGCCGACTGGGGTCTGCGCCGCTTCGCCGACTGGCCGGTGCCGGTGGTCTATGTGCCGGGCAACCACGAGTACGACGGCCTCGACTGGGACGACACCCATGCCCGCCTGCGCGAAGCCTGCGAGCGCCTGGGCCTGATCTGGCTGGAGCGCGAGGTCCATGTGGCCGGCGGTGTGCGCCTGATCGGCACCACCCTGTGGAGCGACTACGACGTCTTCGGCGACCGCCCCAAGGCCTACCGCGCGGCCAACCACTACCTGCGCAAGATGGAGGGCCGTCGCAACGGGCAGCTGTTCGACGCCGAGGCCATGCGCGGGGTGGCCCTGGAGTGCCAGCAATGGCTGCGCGACGCGCTGCTGCAACCCTGGGCAGGCAGCACGGTGGTGGTGACGCACTTCGCCCCGACCCTGCACAGCATGGACCCGCGTTATGGCGCCACGCCGGGCACCGCCGGCTTCTGCAACGGGCTGGACGACCTGTTGCCGCAGGCCGACCTGTGGCTGCACGGTCACCTGCACTGCCCCACCGATGTGCAGGTGGGCCGCTGCCGCATCAAGGCCAATCCGCTGGGCTACGCCGACAAGAACGAGCAGGCGGCCTTCCAGCCCGCAGCCCTCATCGAGGTGCAGCCCCAGGCCCGAAACCCGCACGGCAGTTGATCTGCCACAAAGGCGGAGCGCGCGGGGCTCTTAAACTCCGTGGCTCCCCCACCTGAAAACATCAAGGAGCAACCATGAAGATCCTGCTGGCCGTCGATGGCAGTGCGTACACCAAGAAGATGCTGGCCTATGTGGCAGCCCACGACGAGCTGTTCGCCGCTTCCAACGAATTCACGCTGGTCACGGCCCAGACCCCGCTGCCGCCCCGGGCGCGCGCTGCCGTGGGCGCCGACATCGCCAACCAGTACTACGCCGACGAGGCCACCAAGGTCACCGGCCCGGTGGTGAAGTTCCTCAAGCGCCACGGCATCGATGCCAAGGTGGTCACCAAGGTGGGCGCGGCCGGCGAGTTCATTGCCAAGACCGCCAACGCCGGCAAGTTCGATCTGGTGATGATGGGTTCGCACGGCCACAGCGCGCTGGGCAACCTGGTCATGGGCTCGGTGGCCACCCAGGTGCTGGCCCAATGCAAGGTGCCGGTGCTGCTGGTCCGCTGACGCCAGGGCGGCGGTCTGCGCCGGTGCTCAGCGCTGGCGCAGACCGTCGAAGCAGGTCGAGAGCACCATCTCGATGATCTGTTCGGTGCCGTACTGGCCCGAGGCTTTCAGGAAGCCCAGCACCGGGTCGCAGGCGCGGGCATACAGCGTGTAGAGCACGGCGATCGGCGGCAGGCTGGTGTTGAGGCTGCCGTCGGCCTGGGCTTCCACGATCCAGCCGCCCAGGCGGTCGCTCACATCCATCAGGCCATCGACATAGGGCTTGCTGGCGGCCAGTGCGGCGCGCAGGCTGGAGTTCTCACTCGGCAGCGACGGCATCTCGCCGGCCAGCTGCACTTCCATGGTCCAGCGGGCCACCTCGCGCAGGCGCTGCAACGGGGAGAGGCCCGGCCGGGCCTGCAGGCCGTCCAGGAACGACTGGGCGCGCTGCATCACCTTGACCATGGCAGCAGCCGCCAGGTCTTCCTTGCTCGGGAAATGTTTGTAGAGGCTGGCCTTGGCAATGCCCACCTCGGCTGCAACTTCGTCCACCGTCATGGCCTCGAAGCCTTTTTCGGCCAGCAGGCGGTTGACGGCAGCGACGATGGCGTCTTCCCGGGCCTGGTGCATCTGCTCCCGGAAACTGCGTTTGACGGGCGGTGTGGCTAGGGTGGGCGATGCGCTGGACATGGGGAACCTTTTCGACGGAGTCAGGATTGTCACCTTTCGACGGCGACGGCGCAATTCATACTGCGCGGTATGGACAAATACCGATTGGTTGCGTTTTAGTCCGATCGGGCCAATACTGGCGCTGTCCGTGACGTGGTTCACGCTTCACGGACACCCATCCACACCCTCGAAAGGACCCTCATGAAGAAGACTCTCGTTGCTGGCCTGCTGGCCTTCGGCGCCATGGTTTCGGCCCAGGCCAAGGACATCGTCGACACCGCGGTGGCGGCCGGTTCCTTCAAGACCCTGGTCACCGCCGTGCAGGCGGCCGGTCTGGTCGACACGCTCAAGGGCCCGGGCCCGTTCACCGTGTTCGCACCGACCGACGAAGCCTTCGCCAAGATTCCGAAGGCCGATCTGGACGCCCTGCTGAAAGACAAGGCCAAGCTGACCGCCGTGCTGACCTATCACGTGGTGCCCGGCAAGGTGATGGCCAAGGACGTCAAGGCCGGCAAGGTCAAGACGGTTCAGGGCGGCGAGCTGACCGTCAGCACCACCGGCGGCGTGAAGGTGGACAACGCCAATGTGGTCAAGACCGACATCGCTGCCGACAACGGCGTGATCCACGTGATCGACACCGTCGTGCTGCCGCGCTGATCGGGCGGCTTCAGGCCCCTTGCGCCGCGCGCGCCGGGGGCCGCAGACTTCGGCGCGCTGCCGTGCGCAGCGCCGCCGTCAGGGCCTCCAGCACATCGGAATGGAGGTTCCAGCAGTGCCAGTGCAGCGGCACATCCAGCCGGTGCCGGGGCAGCAGGTTGACCAGCTCGCCGCTGGCCAGCCGTTCCCGCACACCGAGTTCGGGCACCACACTCACCCCCCAGCCGGCCGCCACGGCACGGATCTGCCCTTCGCTGGACGGCACGAACAGCTGCTTGAGGATGACCCGTGGCAGCTTGAAGGCCTTGGCCACGAAGCTGTGCTGCAGCGTGTCCTTGCGGTTGAAGGCCACGAACGGCACCTGGTGGAAGTTGTGGGCGGTCAGGCCCTTGGGCAGCTGCCTGGCCACAAAGTCGGCGTGCGCCACCGCCACATAGTCCATGGTGCCCAGCGGCTCCATCCGGCAGCCCCGCAACGCCTGCCCCAGCGAGGTCACGCAGCCCAGCACCTGCCCTTCACGCAGCCACTCGTGGGTGAATTCCTGGTCGTCGGTGATGATTTCGATCGGCAGGCCGTCGCAGGCCAGCGCGTCGAGTGCCGGCAGCGCCCAGGTGGCGATGCTGTCGGCGTTGATGGCCACCGAGATGCGCTCGTCCTCCCGCCCGCCGGTGCTGCTGGGCGCGAGTTCCTTGAGGTCCTTTTCGAGGTCGGCGCGCAGCAGCCGCATCATCTTGGCGTGCTTGAGCATGAGCTGGCCGGCCGGCGTGGGCTTGAGCGGCCGGCTGCGCACGATCAGCACCGTGCCGACCTGGGCTTCCAGCGCCCGCAGCCGCTGCGACACCGCCGACTGGGTGATGGACAGGCGCTGCGCCGCGCGCTCGAAACCGCCCTCCTCGATGATGGCGGCCAGGCATTCCAGGGCGTCGGGATCGAAGGTGCTCATGGGCGGGAATGGGGCGTCGCCCCATTAGTGAATCTGATGAGATCGATTTTAGTTTGATTCCGCTTCATTTCCAGACGCGGTTTTTCGATACTGCGCAGATCACGTTTTCTGATCAGGAGCGCACCATGCGTGTCACGGTTCTCGGTGGGGGCATCATCGGCGTCAGCACGGCCTGGCACCTGCTGCAGCGCGGCCACGAGGTCACGCTGGTCGACCGGCAGGACGACGCTGCGCTGGAAACCAGCTTTGCCAATGCGGCGCAGATCTCGGTCAGCTACTGCGAACCCTGGGCCAACCGCGAAGCGCCGCTGAAGGCGCTGAAGTGGATGTTCTCGGCCACGTCGCCGTTGCTGTTCCGCCCGCAGCTCGACCCGGCGCAATGGCTCTGGGGCCTGAAGTTCCTGGGCCAGTGCAACGACGCGGCCTTTGTCCGCAACGTGGCACAGCTGGTCGCGCTGGGCTCCTACAGCCACGCGGCGCTGAAAGATGTGGTGGCCGCCACCGGCATCGAGTTCCACCGCCTGGAGCGCGGCATCGCGCATTACTACACCGACGAAAAGTCGTTCGCGGGCGCGGCCCAGGCCGCCTCGGTCATGCAGCAGTTCGGCGTGAAGCGGCGCGTGGTCTCGCGCGAAGAGCTGCTGACCATCGAGCCGGCCCTGCGCACGTTCGGCGAGCGCATCGTCGGGGGCACCTACACCGAGTCCGACGAGTCGGGCGATGCCCGCGTGTTCACGCAGGCGCTGGCACGGCGCTGCGGCGAGCGCGGCGCCCAGCTGCTGTGGGGCCACGACATCGAGCAGATCGAGCAGCGGGGCGACGAGATCACCGGTGTGCGGGTGCGCAACCGCATCGACGGCCAGCTCCGCATGCTGACCGGCGACGCCTTCGTGGTGGCCTGCGGCTCGTACACCACGCCGCTGCTGCGGGCCATCGGCATCCCGGTGCCGATCTATCCCGGCAAGGGCTACAGCGCCACGCTGCCCCTGCTGCGCCCGCAGGACGCGCCCTCGGTCAGCATGATCGACGACCAGCTCAAGATCGCGATCTCGCGCCTGGGCGACCAGCTGCGGGTGGCCGGCACCATCGAGCTGGGAGGGTTCGACCTTTCGCTGGACACGCCGCTGGCCCGGCGCCGCTGCGAGATGCTGGTGCGCCGCATCGAGACCGTGTTCCCCGGCGTGGCCGACACCCGGACCCCGCAGGAAGGCGGCAACCCGCAGTTCTGGACCGGTCTGCGCCCGGCCACCCCGACCAACATCCCCCTGATCGGTCAGCTGCCGCGCCGCAAGCTGTGGATCAACGCCGGCCACGGCACCCTGGGCTGGACGCACGGCGCAGGCTCCGGCAAGGCGCTGGCCGAGCTGATCAGCGGCGAACAGCCGGCCATGGATTTCGGCTTCACCGGGCAGCCCGCCCGCGTCCGCACCGCGGTGGCCACCGGCGGCCTGAAGGCCGCTTCAGTGCAGCGCTGAGCGGCCGGCGGTCTCGCCGAGAAACGCCAGCAGCTGGCCGTCGAAGGCGTCCGGCGCCTCCAGGTTCATGAGGTGCCCGATACCGGGCAGCTCGACATAGCGCGAGCGCGGAATCTGCTCGGCCATGCGCCGCATCAGGGCCGGCGGCGCCACCCGGTCGAATTCACCGGCCACCAGCAGCGTGGGCACGCCGATGGCCGCCAGCGCGGTCTGGCGGTCGAAGCCGGTGAGGCATTCCAGCGCCCGGCGGTAGGTGGCTTCGGGCACGCCGCCCATGCAGTGTTCGGCCAGCCGCAGGCCCTCGGGCAGCGCACCCGGCCCGACCATACGCGGCACCAGGACCTGCGCCATGCCCTCCATGCCCTGGCCGGCATCCAGCGGCGCGGTGCGCTCGGCCACAAACTGGCGCGCCCATTCGTCGGCGCTGCGGCCGCTGCGGTGGCGGGCAAAGGCGGAAGAGGTGCCGCACAGCACCAGGCGGCTCACCCGCTGCGGATGCCGGGCCACCACCTCCTGGGCCACCATGCCGCCCATGCTGTGCCCCACCAGCACCACGTCCGGGCACTGCAGGGCGTCGATCAGGTCGATGCAGCGCTGGGCCAGGCCCTTGAAGGTGTAGGGCTCGATGGGCGCGCTATGGCCATAACCGGGCATGTCCCAGGCCACGGCGCGGTAGCCGGCGGCGGCCAGCGTCTCGACCTGGGGCGCAAACGCCAGATGGCCGCCGCCGATGCCGTGCAGCAGCAGCACCGTGGGACCGTTGCCAAGGGCGGTGAAGGCGGGGATCAGGCTCATGCGGCGCATCTTATCGGCGGGCGCCGGTAGCCCCCGCGACCCGCCGGAGTGCCGCCATGGCCGACAATCGCCACCCCACCCCGAACGGTTCATTGCTCCACCATGTCTGCCCACCCCGCCGCCGGCCCGCGCCCGCCCGACTTCTCGACCCGGGCGTTCCGCAGTGCGCTGGGCATGTTCGCCACCGGCGTGACCATCGTCACCGCGCGGGCCGCCGACGGCAGCCTGGTCGGGCTGACCGCCAACTCGTTCAACTCGGTGTCGCTGGAGCCGCCGCTGGTGCTGTGGAGCCTGTCGAAGCAGGCCGGGTCGATGGCCGCGCTGGCCAATGGCCGGCACTACGCCATCCATGTGCTGGCGTCCGACCAGCAGCCGCTGGCCGAGCGCTTTGCCGCCCGCCACACCGACCGCTGGGCCGGGGTGAACTTCAGCGACGGCATCAGTGGCGCACCGCTGCTGCCGGGCGTGGCCGCCACCTTCGAATGCTTCAACCGCAGCCAGTACGCCGAGGGCGACCATGTGATCTTCGTCGGCGAGGTGGAACGCTGCAGCCACAACCCCGACGTCTCGCCCCTGCTGTTCCACGGCGGGCGCTTCTACACCGAGCACCCGCTCTGAGCCGCACCGCACCGTGACCAGCCCCATCCAGCGCAAGACGCACCTCGACTCCCTGGCCATCACGCTGCTGGTGGTGTGCTGCGCGTTCTGGGGCTTTCAGCAGATCCTGATCAAGACCACGGTGGACGAGGTGCCGCCGCTGTGGCAGGCCACCATCCGCTTCTGGGGCGCCACGCTGCTGCTGTGGCTGTGGTGCCGGGCGCGCGGCGTGCCGCTGTTCGAGCGCGACGGCACCCTGTGGCCGGGGCTGCTGGCCGGCCTGCTGTTCGCCGGTGAATTCGCGGCCATCTACCTGGGCCTGAAGTACACCAGCGCCTCGCGCCTGACCGTGTTCCTCTACACCAGCCCGTTCGTGGTGGCGCTGCTGCTGCCGCGCGTGGTGCACACCGAGACCCTGCGCCGGATCCAGTGGGTCGGCCTGACGATCGCGTTTGCCGCCGTGGCGCTGGCCTTCAGCGAAGGGTTCACCCATGGGCCGACCGGCCACGGCATCTGGCAGGGCGACGCCCTGGGCCTGGCCGCCGGCATGCTCTGGGGCCTGACCACCCTGACCCTGCGGGCCACCCGGCTGGCCACCGCCAGCGCCGAGAAGACGCTGTTTTTCCAGGTCGGCGTCACCGCGCTGGTGGCGCCGCTGATCTCGCTGACCCTGAATGAGACCTGGCGGCTGGACTATTCGGCCGCCGCCTGGACCTCCATCGGCCTGCAGACCGCCGTGGGCGCCTTCGCCAGCTACCTCACCTGGATGTGGATGCTGCGGCACTACCCCGCCACCCAGATGAGCACCTTCACCTTCCTCACGCCGGTGTTTGCGCTGGTGTTCGGCGTGGCGCTGCTGGGCGAGCCGCTGACCTGGCAGCTGGTGGTCGCCCTGCTGGGCGTGGCCACCGGCATCGTGCTGGTCAGCAAGCGCTGATCAGCTCTTCTTGGACAGGCCCAGGCGTTCGATCGTCGCCTTCTCGGCCGCGAAGGTGCGCTGCGCATACGCCGTGTAGTCGGCGGTGTTCATGTAGATGGTGGGCTGGAAGAACTTGTCCAGTGCGGCCTTGACCTCGGGGTCGTCCAGCGTGGCCTTGAAGGCGTCGTGCAGCACCTTGACCACGGCCGGGTCCATGTTCTTGGGCCCGCCGATGCCGAAGGGCGATTCGGTGATGGTGTCCCAGCCGCTTTCCTTGACGGTGGGCACGTCCGGGAAGGCCTTGTTGCGCTGGCTGCCCAGGGTGGCGAGCAGGCGCAGCTTGCCGCTCTGCACATGCGGCGCAAATTCGGTGGTGCCGCTCATGACGCGGATGTGCCCACCCAGGATGGCCTGCATGATCTCGGCCGAGCCCTTGAACGGGATCGGGTTGAGCTTGATGCCGGCCTTCTCGGAGAACTCCTCAATGGCCAGGTGCGGCGTGGTGCCGGTGCCGGTGTGGCCGTATTCCAGCTTGCCCGGGTTGGCCTTGGCATAGGCCACCATTTCCTTGAGGTTCTTGAAGGGCGCGTCGGCGGTGCACGCAATGCCGAAGGTGTAGCCGGTGAGGCAGACGATGTGGGTGATGTCGGTCACCGGGTTGAACGGCATGTTCTGCATGTGCGGCAGGCGGTAGATGCCCAGCGGCAGCTGGGTGACGGTGTAGCCGTCGGGCTTGGCCTGCAGCATGGCGCTGGCGCCCAGGGTGCCGCCCACGCCGGGCTTGTTCTCGATCACCACCGGCACACCCAGGATCTTGCTGGCGCTCTGGCCAAAGGCCCGCATGATGGCGTCGCTGCTGCCGCCGGCCGGCCAGGGCGCGATCAGGGTGATCGGGCGCGAGGGGAACTTGTCCTGAGCGAACAGCGAGGGCGCGGCCAGCAGGGCGGCGCCACCGGCAGCCAGTGACAGGGCCTGGCGGCGGTTCGGGTTCGGGTGGGTCATGGCGGATCTCCGGGTGGGTGGTTGGGGTGATCCCGCAAATTACCGCAAGCCGGCCGCACCGCCCATCGGGTTGGCCCGAGGGTCGACCCCCGGAAGCGTCGCTTGCGGGACCCGGTTCAGGCCGCTGCAGCCCGCTGCGCCGCCAGCTGCACGTACCAGTCCAGGCAGCCCGGGTTGGCCATGGCCTCGCGGTTGATCACCTTCTCCAGCGGCTGGCCGAGCAGCAGCTTCTTGATCGGCAGCTCCTGCTTCTTGCCGGAGAGGGTGCGCGGGATCTCGGCGACCTGGTAGACGGCGTCGGGCACGAAGCGCGGGGAGAGCGCGGTGCGGATGGCGGCCTGGATGCGACCCAGCAGGGCGTCGTCCAGTTCGTGGCCGGGGCGCAGCACGACGAACAGCGGCATCCAGCTCTCGCGGCCCAGGAATTCAAGGTCGACCACCATGGAATCCAGCACCTCCGGCAGGGCCTCCACCGCGCTGTAGAGCTCGCTGGTGCCCATGCGCAGGCCATGGCGGTTGATGGTGGCGTCCGAACGGCCATAGATCACGCAGGAGCCGTCCGGGTGGATGCGCAGCCAGTCGCCGTGCCGCCAGACCGCGCCGGCCTCGGGGCCGAGGTCGCCGCCGCCGGGCCGACGTCCGTGGCCGGGCGGGTACATGTCGAAGTAGCTCCCGAGCAGGCGCTTGTGGCCCACATCGCCCACAAAGTACAGCGGCATCGACGGAATGGGCTGGGTGCACACCAGTTCACCCACCGCATCGAGCACCGGCCGGCCCTGCTCGTCCCAGGCCTCCACCGCACAACCCATCAGCCGGCACTGCATGCGACCGGGGGTCTGGGGCAGGTCGCGGTGCCCGCCGATGAAGGCGCCGGCGAAGTCCGTGCCCCCGGAAATATTGCACCACCAGATCGGGCCCCCACGCTCCGCCGCTGCGCGGGTCGCTGCCCCCCGAGGGGGCTGACCTTGCTCGGGGCGGCCCTTCGCTGCGGTCTCGTCGCCCCCACGCTCCGCGGCTTCGCCGGCCGCTGCATGCACCTTGTCAAATTCCGCCGTGCCCCAGCGCTGAACATCCTCCGACAGGGGCGAGCCGGTGCTGCCCAGGGCGCGCACGGCGCTCAGGTCGCCGCAGGCGGGAATGTCGACGCCGGCCTTCATGCAGTTGGCGTAGAAGGCGGCGCCGGCGCCGAAGAAGGTGACGCCGGTCTCGGCGGCGAAGCGCCAGAGCACGGTCCAGTCCGGGCGCTCCCGGGAGCCGCCGGGGTTGCCGTCGTAGATGACGCAGGTGGTGCCGCCCAGCAGGCCGCCGACCTGGGCGTTCCACATCACCCAGCCGGTGGAGCTGTACCAGTGGTGGCGCTCGCCCCAGGAGTTGGGGTCGTAGCTGCAGCCGATGTCGTTGTGCAGCACCTTGAGCGCCATGCTCACCACCACGGTGCCGCCATGGCCGTGCACGATGGGCTTGGGCAGGCCGGTGGTGCCGCTGGAATAGACGATCCACAGCGGGTGGTCGAAGGGCAGCCACAGCGGCTCGAAGGCCAGCGTGGGCGGATCGGCCCTGGCGGTGACGACCTCGAAATGCGCGCACGGGGTCAGGGTTTCCAGCGCCCGGGACCGGGCCTGCGGCGACTCGGCCAGGTTGGTGTGCAGCACCAGATGCCGCACCGTGGGCAGCGCGGCCCGCAGCTCGGCCACCACGGCCAGGCGATCGTGGTCGCGCCCGCCGTAGGTGACGCCGTCGCAGGCGATCAGCACCACCGGGTCGATCTGGCGGAACCGGTCGAGCACCGCGTTGGTGCCCATGTCCGGGGCGCAGATGCTCCACACCCCGCCGATGGCCACCACCGCCAGGAAGGCGACCATGGTCTCGGGCGTGTTGGGCAGGTAGGCGGCCACCCGGTCACCGGGGCGCACCCCCTGGGCCTGCAGGTGCAGGGCCAGCGCCGCCACCTGCCGGCGCAGTTCAGGCCAGGAGAGCTCGCGGTGCGTGCCCTTTTCGTTGCGGCTGATCACGGCCGGGAAGCCGGCGGCGTGCGCCGCATCCACGTGCCGGAACACCTGGTGCACATAGTTGGCCTGGGCGCCCGGGAACCAGCGCGCACCCGGCATCACGTTGCGCTCCAGCACCGCGGTGGGCGGCGTGGGCGAGTGCAGGTCGAAGTAGTCGCGGATGCTCTGCCAGAAGGCCTCGATGTCGTCCACCGACCATTGCCACAGGGCGTCGTAGTCGGCGAAGTGGAGGCCACGGTGCTCGCCCAGCCATTGCTGGTAGCGGCGGATCTGGGGGATGTAGGGCGCGGTGGTCATGGCGGCCATTATGGAAACCCCCCCGGGCACCCGGCAACGGCCGGATGGCCCCTGCGGGACAGCCGTCGGCAGCATCGGGCAAGCCCGGCTGGCACAGGGTTTGCGAATACGATCGCGGGGTATTTTTTCCACACACAGGAGGAGTGACGCATGGGCATGCTGGATTGGCGTGAAAAAGGCACCGAGGTGCTGGCACAGGGTGGCGTGATCGGGCCGGACGAACGTCTGCCCTGGGGGCAGACCACGGTGATGGGCGTGCAGCACCTGATCGCCATGTTCGGCGCCACGGTGCTGGCCCCGATCCTGATGGGCTTCGACCCGAACGTGGCCATCCTCATGAGCGGCATCGGCACGCTCATCTTCTTCTTCATGACCGGCGGCCAGGTGCCGAGCTACCTGGGTTCGTCGTTCGCCTTCATCGGCGTGGTGATCGCGGCCAGCGGCTATGCCGGCCCGGGCCCCAACGCCAACATCGGCGTGGCGCTGGGGGGCATCATCGCTTGCGGCCTGCTGTACTTCATCATCGGCGCCATCGTGCAGGCGGTGGGCACCGGCTGGATCGAACGCTTCATGCCGCCGGTGGTGACCGGCTCGGTGGTGGCGGTGATCGGCCTGAACCTGGCCGGCATCCCGATCAAGAACATGGCCCCGACCGCCTTCGACGCCTGGATGCAGGCCGTGACCTTCGTGGCCGTGGGCATGGTGGCGGTGTTCACCCGCGGCATGGTGCAGCGCCTGCTGATCCTGGTCGGCCTGATCGTGGCCAGCGTGATCTATGCAGTGCTGGCCAACGGCTTCGGCATGGGCAAGCCCATGGACCTCTCGGGCATTGCCAGCGCCGCCTGGATCGGCCTGCCCAACTTCAGCGCCCCGGTGTTCAGCGCCAACGCCATGCTGCTGATCGCGCCGGTGGCCATCATCCTGGTGGCCGAGAACCTGGGCCACATCAAGGCGGTGACCGCCATGACCGGCAAGGACCTGGACCGCTACATGGGCCGCGCCTTCATGGGCGACGGCGTGGCCACCATGGTGGCCGGCAGCGCGGGCGGCACCGGCGTGACCACCTACGCCGAGAACATCGGCGTCATGGCCGCCACCAAGATCTACTCCACCGCCATCTTCCTGATCGCCGGCATCATGGCCGTGGTGCTGGGTTTCAGCCCCAAGTTCGGCGCCCTGATCCAGGCGATTCCGCTGCCGGTCATGGGTGGCGTCTCGATCGTGGTGTTCGGCCTGATCGCCGTGGCCGGCGCCAAGATCTGGGTGGACAACAAGGTCGACTTCAGCGACAACCGCAACCTGATCGTGGCCGCCGTGACGCTCATCCTGGGCACCGGCGACTACACCCTGAAGTTCGGCGCCTTTGCGCTGGGCGGCATCGGCACCGCCACCTTCGGCGCCATCCTGCTCTACGCGCTGCTCGGCCGCCGCTCCTGAGAAAAGCCTGCCCCATGCTGGAACGCACCCACCCGCAGAACGACGACCTGAGCCGCTACCTGGCGGTGATGGTGCAGCACGGGGCCTCCGACCTGTTCCTCTCCAGCGGCACGCCGGCCGGCATCAAGGTGCAGGGCAGCCTGCGCCGCCTGGACGAGCCGGCGCTGGACGGCGGGCAGACGCAGGCGCTGGCCTACTCGATCATGCGGGAGTCGCAGATCAAGTCGTTCGAGGCCACGCTGGAATGCGACTTCGCCATCGCCCTGCCCGGCCTGGGCCGCTTCCGGGTGAACGTGTTCCGCCAGCGCGGCGAGGTGGCGGTGGTGGTGCGGCACATCAACGCGCGCATTCCCTCGATCGACAGCCTCAAGCTGCCGCCGGTGCTCAAGCAGCTGTGCCAGCTCAAGCGCGGCCTGGTGCTGATGGTGGGCGCGGCCGGCTCCGGCAAGAGCACCACGCTGGCGGCCATGATCGACCACCGCAACCGCACCGTGGGCGGCCACATCCTGACGGTGGAAGACCCGATGGAGTTCGAGCACAGCCACGGCGTGGCCATCGTCGACCAGCGCGAGGTCGGGCTGGACACCCGCTCGTTCGACGAGGCCCTGCGCCACGCCATGCGCGAGGCGCCCGACGTCATCATGATCGGCGAGATCCGCGACCGCGAGACCATGCAGCACGCCATGGCCTATGCGGAAACCGGCCACCTGTGCCTGTCCACCCTGCACGCCAACAACACCAACCAGGCGATCCAGCGCATCCTCAACTTCTTCCCCGAGGCGGCGCACCGGCAGGTGCTGATGGACCTCTCGCTCAACCTCAAGGGCGTGGTGGGGCAGCGCCTGCTGCGCAACAGCGCCGGGCAGCTGGTGCCGGCGGTGGAGGTGATGCTGCTCTCGCCCTATGTCTCGGAGCTGATCCAGAAGGGCCAGACCGACGACATCAAGGAGGCCATCGCCAAGAGCAACGAGCTCGGCATGATGACCTTCGACCAGTCCCTCTACGACCTGTACCTGCGCGGCGAGATCACGGCCGATCAGGCCATCGACTACGCCGACTCGCGCACCGACGTCTCGCTGCGCATCCGCCTGCACACCGGACACCGGCCTGACACTTCGGGCCTGGGCATCCAGCGCTGAAGGCCCTGTGCGCGGCCGCGCTCAGGGCGTGGCGCGCTCGCAGCGGCCCTGGCCGGTGGCCTGGCCGCGGAAGTCGCTGGTCCAGGTCTGGCTGGCGGTGTCGATCTGGATGCGCTCGTTGTCCAGCGCGGTCATGATCACCGTCTCGGCGATGGCAAAGGTGTAGACCGGCACGCCGTCGATGCTCACGCTGCGCACCCGTTTCTGGTCGTAGCCGATGTCCACCACCCGGCTCCAGCTGCTGCGCGTGGGCATGTAGACCGCATCGCAGACCAGCTGGACCTGCTGCAGGGCCGCCTGCGCGCCGGTGGCCCACAGGGCCAGCACCAGCGCCAGCACCTTGATGGCCGGGGCCTTCATGCGGCACCGCCCTGGGCCATGCGCTGGCTCTTCCAGTAGACGTCGTCGCCACCGTTCATGCGGTTGAGCACCCGGGCCAGCACGAACATCAGGTCGGACAGGCGGTTGAGGTACTGGCGCGGCGCGTCCTTGATGGCTTCCTCGTTCCCCAGGGCCACCACCGCGCGCTCGGCGCGCCGGGCCACGGTGCGGCACACATGGGCCAGGCTGGCCGCGCGCGAACCGGCGGGCAGGATGAATTCCTGCAGACGCGGCAGCTGGGCGTTGTAGCGCTCCAGCGCCTCGTCCAGCGCGGCCACGGCCTCGGGCTTGAGCAGCTCGAAGCCGGGAATGGACAGTTCGCCGCCCAGGTTGAAGAGCTGGTGCTGGATCTCCACCAGCAGTTCGCGCACGTCGGCCGGCATGTCCTCGCACAGCAGCACGCCGATCTGGCTGTTGAGTTCGTCGACGTCGCCCATGGCGTGCACGCGCAGGCTGTTCTTGGAGACGCGGGAGTTGTCGCCCAGGCCGGTGGTGCCGGCGTCGCCGGTGCGGGTGGCGATCTGGGTGAGTCGGTTGCCCATGGGGTTCCTTTGAGGTGGGCGCCGACGGTGGCGGCGCATGGAAGTCGGTCGCGGAATTGTCGATGATCTGACAACCGTCCGTCGCCCATCCCCCGGGGTTCCCCCGCTAAACTGGCCGGACAACACGACCCGGAGACCGCCCCATGAACGCCCCCGCCGACATCCAGCACCTGCTGCCCCAGGTCCACCAGCGCCCGGTACCCGAGGCCTTTCTGGCCGCCCTGCAGCAGCGCTTCGGGGCGCAGTGCTCCACCGCCATGGCGGTGCGCGAACAGCACGGGCGCGACGAATCGGTGTTCAGCGTGCCGCCGCCGGCCGCCGTGGTGTTTGCCGAATCCACCGCCGATGTGGCCGACGCGGTGGCCCTGTGCGCCCGGCACCGGGTGCCGGTGATCCCCTTCGGTGTCGGCTCTTCGCTGGAAGGCCACCTGCTGGCGGTGCAGGGCGGCATCAGCATCGACCTCGGGCGCATGAACCAGGTGCTGGCCATCCAGGCCGAAGACCTCACGGTCACGGTGCAGCCCGGCGTGACCCGCAAGGCGCTGAACGAGGCGCTGCGCAGCGAGGGCCTGTTCTTCCCGATCGACCCCGGGGCCGACGCCTCCATCGGCGGCATGGCCGCCACCCGCGCCAGCGGCACCAACGCCGTGCGCTACGGCACCATGCGCGAGAACGTGCTGGCGCTGGAGGTGGTGACCGCGCGCGGCGAGGTGATCCGCACCGGCACCCGCGCCCGCAAGAGCAGCGCCGGCTACGACCTGACCCGGCTGATGGTGGGCAGCGAGGGCACGCTGGGCGTGATCACTGAAATCACGCTGAAGCTCTATCCGCTGCCGGAGGCGATTTCAGCCGCGGTCTGCTCGTTCCCGAGCATCGAGGCAGCGGTTCACACCGTGATCCAGATCATCCAGCTGGGGGTGCCGATTGCCCGCTGCGAGCTGCTGGATGCCGGCACGGTCCGCATGGTGAATGCCCACAGCAAGCTGGGCCTGCGCGAAGAACACATGCTGCTGATGGAGTTTCATGGCTCGCCGGCCAGCGTGAAGGAGCAGGCCGAGACGGTGCAGGAGATCGCAGCCGACCACGGCGGCAACGCATTCGAATGGGCCACCACGCCGGAGGAACGCACCCGGCTCTGGACCGCCCGCCACAACGCCTACTTTGCCGCCATCCAGAGCAAGCCCGGCTGCCGCGCGGTGAGCACCGATACCTGCGTGCCGATCAGCAAACTGGCCGACTGCCTCCTGGACTCGGTGGCGGAGGCCGACGCGAGCGGTCTGCCCTACTTCCTGGTGGGCCATGTGGGCGACGGCAATTTCCACTTCGGCTACCTGATCGACCCGGACAACGCCGAGGAGCGGCGTGTGGCGGAAGACCTGAACGTGAAGCTGGTGACCCGGGCACTGGCGCTGGAGGGCACCTGCACCGGGGAACACGGGGTGGGGCTGCACAAGATGGGCTTCCTGCTGGACGAAGCGGGGGCCGGTGCGGTGGAGATGATGCGCACAGTGAAGCGGGCGCTGGACCCGGACGACATCCTCAATCCGGGGAAGATCTTTTCCTGACCTTCTTCTGCTGCTTTGTGGGGGGGACGAAGGGCGGGGCCTGCGGTCTTCGGCGCTCGCTCGCGGGCGACTGCCCGGGTCGGCTCAGGTCACTGCGTGAATGCCGGGTGGGTGCGCATGCTCTGTGGCAGCCGCGAATCGGCGCCTGCGTCCGCAGGCCCCACCCTTCGTCCTGAAGTGATGCTGGCGCGCCAACAGCAGGCTGCCCCAGCTCGCGCGCAGGGCGGCGGGTGACCCCCGCAGACGCCGGCGCCGATTCGCGGCCGCCACAGAGCACGCACACCCACCCGGTGTTCACGCAGCAGCCTTGGCACGCCTGCACCGCCGCCCGCGAGCAGCGCCAGCGTCTGCGGGGGTCACCCGCCGCCCCACCCACCAAGCAGCGAAAGAAACCTCACCCCAACAGACAGGTCACTGCCCCCGCAACCGGTCAATCAGCCCGTTGAGTTCTTCAAGCGACCCGAACTGGATCGCCAGCTCCCCCATCTCCTCCATCCGCCCGTGGCGCTTCACCCGCTTCTTGATGCGCACCTCCACCTCGGCGGTCAGCAGATCGGCCAGCTCCTCCTCGACCCGGCGGATGTCGCGCGACTTCTCCTTGCGCGGCTTCTGCGGCGACAGCTCGAACTCGGCGCTCAGCTTTTTCACCAGACCCTCGGTCTCGCGCACCGACAGCTTGCGCGCCGCAATCTGGTTGGCCGCCGTGATCTGGGCCGCCTTCTCCAGCGCCAGCAGCGCGCGGGCATGGCCCATGTCCAGGTCGCCGGCCATCAGCATGGTCTGCACCGGCTCGGCCAGCTGCAGCAGGCGCAGCAGGTTGCTGGCCGCGCTGCGCGAACGGCCCACCGCCTGGGCGGCTTGTTCGTGAGTGAGCCCAAACTCTTTCACCAGCCGTTGCAGGCCCTGGGCTTCCTCCAGCGGGTTCAGGTCTTCGCGCTGAATGTTCTCGATCAGCGCCATGGCGGCGGCGGACTCGTCGGGCACCTCGCGCACCAGCACCGGCACCCGGTCCAGGCCGGCCAGTTTCGAGGCGCGGAAACGGCGCTCGCCGGCAATGATCTCGTACCGGCCTGCGTTCTCGCCGGCCGTCAGCCGCCGCACCAGGATGGGCTGCATGATGCCCTGGGCCTTGATGCTTTCCGCCAGTTCGTAGAGAGCGCCCTCGTCCATGCGGGTGCGCGGCTGGTACACGCCGGGCACCATCTGGTCCAGCGACAGGCTGGTGGGCAGGGCGTCGGCAGCGTCGGCGCCGGCAGCGGGCTCTTGCACCTTGGGGCCCAGCAGGGCTTCGAGGCCGCGTCCGAGACCTTTGGGTTTTTTGGTGACCATGTTCAGTCCTTCATGAGTTCTTGAAGCCAGGCGTGGCCTTGCGGCCAGTCGCCGAGCCCGGATTCGGCATTGATGTGGCCGGCGTGGCCGAGGTCGGTGTAGCGGGCGCCCCAGGCGGCGGCAAAAGCACGGGCCCGGGCTTCGGTGCAGTAGGGGTCGTTGCGGCTGCCCACCAGCACCGAGCGGAAGGGCAGCGGCTGCAGGACCACCGGCGACCAGCTGGGCAGCTGGACCCGCAGGGCCTCCTGCTCCGGGTCACCGGGCGCCACCAGCAGCGCCGACCGGACGCGGTCGGTGTGGCGGGAGTGGGCCGCCCAGGCCGCCGTCAGGATGCAGCCCAGGCTGTGGGCCACCAGCACCGCCGGACCGTCGAGGCCCAGCAGCACCTCGTCCAGCCGGGCCATCCAGTCGCCCCGGCGCGGCGTCATCCAGTCGGACTGGTCGACACGCAGATAACCGTGCAGGGCCTCCCACCGGCTCTGCCAGTGTTCGGGACCGCTGTTCTGCCAGCCGGGCAGGATGAGGACGTGCGGGGGTTTCACGTGGAACAGGCGGGCGGCGGTGCGTCACATCGTCCGGATGCGGTCGACCATTTCCTGCGCGAAGGTCACAAACGCCTGGCTGCCCCGGGCCGACGGGTCGAACACCACGCCCGGGAGTCCGTAGCTGGGCGCCTCGGCCAGCCGGACGTTGCGCGGGATCACCGTGTCGAACACCTTGTCGCCAAAGTGGGCCTTGAGCTGGTCGCTCACCTGCTGCTGCAGCGTGATGCGCGGGTCGAACATGACGCGCAGCAGCCCGATGATCTGCAGGTCGCGGTTCAGGTTGGCATGCACCTGCTTGATGGTGTTGACCAGGTCGGTGAGGCCTTCGAGCGCGAAGTACTCGCACTGCATGGGCACGATCACACCGTGGGCCGAACACAGGCCGTTGAGGGTCAGCATGGACAGGCTGGGCGGGCAGTCGATCAGCACGAAGTCGTAGTCGGCATCCACCGCAGCCAGCGCGGTCTTGAGGCGCTTCTCGCGGCGCTCCAGGCTGACCAGTTCCACCTCGGCACCGGCCAGGTCGCGGCTGGCGCCCAGCACGTGATAGCCGCACTTCTCCGACAGCACCGCAGCCTCGGTCACGCTGGCCGACTCCAGCAGCACGTCGTACACCGACAGCTCCATGGTCCGCTTGTCGATGCCCGAACCCATGGTGGCATTGCCCTGGGGGTCCAGATCGACCATCAGCACCCGCTGCCCCACCTTGGCCAGGCCCGCGGCCAGGTTGACCGTGGTGGTGGTCTTGCCGACGCCACCCTTCTGGTTGGCCACACAGAAAATTTTCGCCATGGGGTCTTCCGCTTACTTGGACAGGGCCAGCTTCACGCCGAAGCCGATGAGGAACACGCCCGCCAGCTTTTCCAGGGTGCGGGTGATGCGCGGATTGGCGCGCAGGCGCTCAGCCAGGTGGTGGGTGAGCAGCACGACGACCAGGCCATACAGGAAGGTGAGCGCCGCAATCGTCAGCGCCATGGCCCCGAAGGTGACCAGCCCCTGGTGCCGGGCCGGGTCCACGAACAGCGGGAAGAAAGCCATGTAGAACACGATGGCCTTGGGGTTCAGCAGGGTGATGGTGGCCGCCTGCTGGAAGTACTGGCGCGGCCGGATGTTGAGCACCGGGGCGTCACCGGGCTTGGCGGTGAGCATCTTCCAGCCCAGCCACGCGAGGTAGGCGGCACCCACCCACTGCACCATGCTGAAGGCCGCTGGCGTGGCGGCCAGCAGAGCGGCCACGCCCGCCACGGCCAGCCACATGAGCACCTGGTCGCCGGCGATGACCCCCATGGTGGCGGCCAGTCCGCCCCGGATGCCGCCCTTGCCGGTGGAGGTGATCAGGGCCAGGTTGCCCGGGCCCGGGATGGCCAGGAAGATGACGATGGCGACGACGAAGGCGCCGTAATCTGCGATGCCGAACATGGGTGGGCTCTCGGGGTGGGGGACGGTGGAGTTTACGTGAGGGGGTTCGTGTTGCCAGGTTTGTGGTGGGCGGGGCGTAGCGGTTTTGCGGCGTTATCGTCTTGTGCAGAGGGGTGGGCGGGGAAGGCTGCGGGGTGGCGCCGGGCGCTGGTTCGTTCGCGGGTGGCTGCTTCTGGTGCGCTGGCGTTGGCTCGTCAACGCCGGGTTGGCACACCGCTCCTGTGGCAGCCGCGAATCGGCCCGTGCCCGGCGCCACCCCACAGCCTTCCTGAAGCGGTGCTGGCACGCCGATGTCGGCCTGCCTGCCCGGTGTGGAGGGGTGAGGAACCGGTGCGCGGACGCAGGCCCGATTCGCGGCTGCCACAGAGCGGGCGCACCTACCCGGTGTTCACGAAGAACCGCTAGCACCCAGACCCCGCCGCCCGCGAGCAGGCCGAAGTCCGCGCACCGGCTCCTCACCCCTCAGGAGAAGCCGAGGCCCGAAGCCAGACGATGCATCGCTCCGCCCCCAACCCCGGCACCTGCAACTGTTCCACGTGAAACACCGCCACCGAGGCCGGCAGCGCAGCCAGCTCGTCGGCCGGGTGTTTGCCCTTGAGCGCCATCCACACCGCTCCCGGCTTGAGCGCCGAGCGGGACCATGCCGTGAAGTCCACCAAGGACGCAAACGCCCGGGAGCAGACCACGTCGTAACCGCCGCCCTCTTCCGCCCGAAGCGTCTCCACACGCGCATGGATGCCCCGGAGATTGGGCAGCCGCAAGGAGGCGGCCACCTGCTGGATGAAGGTCGCCTTCTTCAGCACCGTGTCCACGCAGTGCACCTCGATCTGCGGGCAGACGATGGCGATCACCACACCGGGCAGGCCGCCGCCGGAACCCACATCCAGCAGGCGCGCCGCCACCCCCCCGGTCTGGCGCAGCAGCGGCGGAATGGCCGCCAGGCTGTCGAGCAGGTGGTGGGTCAACATCTCGGCCGGATCGCGCACCGAGGTCAGGTTGTAGACCTTGTTCCACTTGGCGATCAGGTCCTGGTAGGCCAGCAGCTGATCGATCTGGGCGCCAGACAGGGTCAGGCCGAGCTGGAGCGCGCCGGCCTCCAGCGCCGGCCGCAGGTCGGCCGCGCTCATGCCGCTTCCGACTCGCGGCGGGCAAATCCCTTGAAGCCGCCCTTCTTCAGGTGGATCAGCAACAGCGAGATGCTGGCCGGCGTGATGCCGGAAATACGCGACGCCTGACCCAGGGTCTCCGGCCGGTGCTTGGCCAGCTTTTGCCGCGCCTCGAAGGACAAGGCCGTCACCTGCAGGTAGTCGATGTCGTCTGGCAGGCGCAGGTGCTCAAAGTGAGCCGCCCTTTCCACCTCGGACTTCTGCCGGTCGATGTAGCCGGAATACTTGGCCGCAATCTCGACCTGCTCCACCACCGGCTCCAGCAGATCACCCAAGGTTTCACGTGAAACATCGGGCCCGGCGAACCGGCCCGCTTCCATGCCGGTGAGCGCCGCATACGACACACCCGGCCGACGCAGCAGGTCAAACAGGTTGTGCTCGTGCTCGATGGCCTTGCCCAGCACCGCCTCGGCGGTCTCAGCCGGCAGGTTGCGCGGGTTCACCCAGGTGGCCTTGAGCCGCTCGGTTTCACGTGAAACAGCGTCGCGCTTGCGGCAGAAGGCGTCCCACCGGGCGTCGTCCACCAGGCCGAGCTGGCGGCCGGTTTCGGTGAGGCGCATGTCGGCGTTGTCCTCGCGCAGCTGCAGGCGGAATTCGGCGCGGCTGGTGAACATGCGGTAGGGCTCGGTCACGCCCTGGGTCACCAGGTCGTCGACCAGCACACCCAGATAGGCTTCGTCCCGGGCCGGCAGCCAGGCGCCGCCAAAGTCGTTGCCCTGCCCGGTGAGCTGGCGGCACTGCAGCGCGGCGTTGATGCCGGCGAACAGGCCCTGGGCCGCCGCCTCTTCGTAGCCGGTGGTGCCGTTGATCTGACCCGCGAAGAAAAGGCCGCCGATCTGGCGCGTCTCGAAGCTGCTCTTGAGCGAGCGCGGGTCGAAGTAGTCGTACTCGATGGCGTAGCCCGGGCGCAGGATGTGGGCGTTCTCCAGCCCCTTCATGGAGCGCACCAGCTGGTACTGGATGTCGAATGGCAGGCTGGTGGAGATGCCGTTGGGATAGACCTCGTGCGTGGTCAGGCCCTCGGGCTCCAGAAAGATCTGGTGGCTGTCCTTGTCGGCGAAGCGGTTGATCTTGTCTTCCACGCTCGGGCAGTAACGCGGGCCGACGCCCTCGATCTTGCCGGTGAACATGGGGCTGCGGTCGAAGCCACTGCGGATGATCTCGTGGGTGCGCTCGTTGGTGTGGGTGATCCAGCACGGAATCTGGCGCGGGTGCATGCCGGTGTTGCCCATGAAGCTGAACACGGGCACCGGCTGGTCGGCATTCAGGCCGCCGGGCATGCCGTCGCCCGGCTGCTCGGAGCACTGGCTCCAGTCGATGGTGCGGCCGTCCAGGCGCGGCGGCGTGCCGGTCTTCAGGCGGCCCTGCGGCAGCTTCAGCTCCTTGAGCCGGGCCGACAGGCTCACCGCCGGCGGGTCACCGGCGCGGCCGGCGCTGTAGTTGTTCAGGCCGACATGGATCTTGCCGTCCAGGAAGGTGCCGGCGGTCAGCACCACGGTGCGGCTGCGGAAACGGATGCCCACCTGCGTGACCGCCCCCACCACCCGGGCACCGTCGCCATCGCCCTCGACCATCAGGTCGTCCACCGCCTGCTGGAACAGCCACAGGTTGGGCTGGTTCTCCAGCATGCGGCGGATGGCGGCCTTGTACAGGATGCGGTCGGCCTGGGCGCGGGTGGCCCGCACCGCCGGCCCCTTGGAGCTGTTGAGGATGCGGAACTGGATGCCGCCCTCGTCGGTGGCCAGGGCCATGGCGCCGCCGAGTGCGTCGACCTCCTTGACCAGATGGCCCTTGCCGATGCCCCCGATGCTGGGGTTGCAGCTCATCTGGCCGAGCGTCTCGATGTTGTGGGTCAGCAGCAGCGTGGCGCAGCCCATGCGGGCAGCGGCCAGGGCGGCTTCGGTGCCGGCATGGCCGCCACCGACGACGATGACATCAAATTCCTGGGGGTACAGCATGGTCGGGCTCCGGGGCAACCCGCGATTGTCCCATCAAGGCCCGGCTTCTGCCCAGCCCCGGGCGCGCCGCCCCGGTGGCTGCGCGACAATGCCGCCCATGTCGAACACCCCCCTGCCCCTCCTCGTCTTCGCCGGCAGCACCCGCACCGGCTCCCACAACCGCAAGCTGGCCCATGCCGCCGCCGAGATGGCGCGCGCCGCCGGCGCCCAGGTCACCGTGCTGGACCTTGCCGCCCACGAACTGCCCCTCTACAACGCCGACCTGGAAGCGCGCGGCACGCCGGCCGCGTCGTTGGAGCTCAAGCGCATCCTGCACGCCCACCCGGCCTGGATCGTCTGCTCGCCGGAATACAACGGCAGCTACACCGGCCTGCTGAAGAACACCATCGACTGGGTGTCCAGCCCGGTCAAGTCCGACCCCGAGTGGCAGCGCGGCACCAAGCCCTTCGAGGGCAAGGTGGTCGGGCTGCTCAGCGCCTCGCCCGGGGTGCTGGGCGGTGTGCGCGGCCTGGCCCACCTGTCGACCCTGCTGCGCAACCTGCAGTGCTGGGTGGCGCCGAAACAGTTCGCCCTGGGCCAGGCCGGCAGCGCCTTCGACCCCGACGGCCGCCTCGCCCAGGACACCGCGCGGCAAGCGGTGCAGGGCGTGGTCGACCAGGTGATGCACGCGGCCCGCGCGCTCAACACCGCGCCCTGACCGCCATGGACTGCCGCCCTGGCTGCGCGGCCTGCTGCATCGCCCCCAGCATCAGCAGCCCGATGCCCGGGCTGCCGCAAGGCAAGCCGGCGGGCATGCCCTGCCCGCATCTGGACGGGGCCTTGCGCTGCCAGCTGTTCGGCCGGCCCGAACGGCCGGCCGTGTGCAGCTCCCTGCGACCGGAACCCACCATGTGCGGGACCGACCGACAGCAGGCGCTGCACTTTCTGGAAGCCCTGGAGGTAGGGACCCAACCTTGAAAGCGGGCACTTACTGGCGGACGGCTTCCACCTGGATCACCAGCCGGACTTCCTTGGGCACGCCAAAGGCGATGGCGTAGTCCATGCCGTACACGGTGCGGTCGACCACGGCCTCGAAGTCACCGCCACACACCTCGCGCTTGAGCATCGGGTTGTCGTAGCAGTTGAAGCGGACCGCCTTCAGGGTCAGCGGCGCGGTCTTGCCCATCAGCGTGAACTGGCCCGGCACCTCGACCACCTTGTCACCGTTGAACACCAGCTTGTCCGACACGAAGCGCGCCTTGGGGTGCACGGCGGTGTTGAACAGGTCGGCGCTGTTGAGGTGCTTGTCGAACGCGGCGGTGCCGGTGTTGACCGAGGCCACGTCGATGGTGATGTCCACCTTGCCGGTGCGGGCGGCGCGGTCGAACTGGATGGCGCCTTCCTTCTTGTCGAAACGGCCCCGGTTGGTGGAGGTGCCGAAGTGGGCGATCTCGAAGGTCACGAAGGTGTGGGTCGGGTCGACGGCGTAGTCGGCGGCGTGCACCGCACCGGTGGCGAGCGTCGCGGCAGCGGCCAGCAGGGCGAGGGAAGAGCGCATGGAAATCTCCTGAGGGTTGGGAAAAACGGGAAAAGGGAAAAGGTCGGTCAGAGCGGCGCCACGCCGGTGAGGACCAGGCGGAACTTCACCTGCACCTCATCGGCCACCATGGCGGTGTCGGCCCACTCGTTCTCGCCGATGCGGAACTGCAGCCGGCGGATCGGGAAAGCGCCGGTGGCCACGGTCTGGGCCCCCTGGCGGGCCAGGGTCACCGGCACCACCACGTCGCTGCCGACGCCCTTGATGGACAGGCGCCCGGCCACCTCGAAGCGGCTGGCGTCGATGCGGCGGACCGCGGTGGACTGGAAGGTGGCCTGCGGAAAGGCCGCCACGTTGAACCAGACCGGCTTGGGCAGCTCGGCGTCGGTCTCGCGAACGCCGAGGGTGGCGCTGCCGGTGTCCACGGTGAACGCGATCCGGCTTTGCGCCGGCTGGGCCGGATCGAACTTGATCTGCGCATCGAAGCGGCGGAACTGGCCTTCCACCGGCACGCCCATCTGGCGGCTGGTGAACCGGATCTCGCTGCCGGCCGGCACCAGCGCCTGCTGGGCCGAGGCCGACAACGGCAGAAAAGTGGCGGCGCCCAGCAGGGCGGCCAGCACAGGGGAGCGGAGGTTCATGGAGGGCACTCTCTAAGGGGTCAGAACATGCGGCGCAGCAGGCCGTCGCGGTCGATCAGGGCGTGCTTCAGGGCCGCCGCCACATGCAGCAGCACCAGCGCAGCCAGGGCATAGGCCGCCAGCCGGTGCAGCGGCTTGAGGACATCGGCCAGATCCGGGCTCACCGGCACCCAGTCGGGCAGGGGCAACACGCCGAACAGCACCACCGGGAAGCCGGCGGCCGAGCTGTAGGCCCAGCCCAGCAGCGGCACTGCAAAGAACAGCAGGTACAGGCCGGCGTGGGTGCCGTGGTGGGCCAGCCGCTGCCAGGCCGGCATCGCGTCGCGGATGGCGGCGGGCAGTGCCGGCGGGCGGTGGGTCAGCCGCCACGCCAGGCGCACCAGCGAGAAGGCCAGCACCAGCATGGCGGCCCACTTGTGCCAGTTGTAGAGCTTCAGCCGCTGCGGCGAGAACGGCAGGCTGGTCATGTACAGGCCCATGGCGAACACGCCCACCAGGGCCAGGCCCAGCAGCGCGTGCAGCCAGCGGGCGGTGGGGGTGTAGCGGTCGAAGGGCGTCTGCATGGGCGCAGTGTAGGCAGCGCATCGCGCAAGGAAGATGAACGGACTTGAACCCTCCCTTCAAATTCATTGAACGATCGAAGCGCCGCCGCTGTCGCCTGCGGGATGGTCCGGGGCTGTCCGTCACCGGCCTTCGGCGTTGTAATGAACGTCCCTTCCAGCCCCTGCCCCACGAGGTGTCCCATGCATATTCCCTCCCTGCGTGAAGTCGTCAGTGCCGAAGAATGGGCGCTGCGCTGCGATCTGGCCGCCTGCTACCGCCTGGTGGCGGCCTACGGCTGGAGCGATCTGGTCTTCACCCATATCAGCGCCAAACTGCCCGAGAGCGTGACCGGGGGCGAACACCAGTTCCTGATCAACCCCTACGGCCTGATGTTCGACGAGATCACCGCGTCCAGCCTGGTGAAAGTCGACATGGCCTGCAACAAGCTGCACGACTCGCCCTTCCCGGTGAACCCGGCCGGCTTCGTGATCCACAGCGCGGTGCACGAGGCCCGGCCCGACGCGGTGTGCGTGCTACACACCCACACCCGCGCCGGCGTGGCGGTGAGCGCCCAGGCGCACGGCATCCTGCCCATCAGCCAGCAGAGCACCTTCGTGCTGTCCTCGCTGGCGTACCACGAGTACGAGGGCGTGGCCTTCCGGCCGGACGAGAAGCCGCGCCTGCAGGCCGACCTGGGCAACGCCAACTACCTGGTGCTGCGCAACCACGGCCTGCTCACCGTGGGCCGCAGCATCGCGGACGCGTTTCTGTCGATGTACACCTTCGAGAACACCTGCCGCATCCAGGTGGACGCGCTGGCCGGCGGCACGGCGCTGACCCAGGTGAACCCGGCCATCCTGACCGGCATGGCCGACGTGATGCGCGTGGCCACCGCCGGACAAGGCGCCCAGCTGGCCTGGCCGGCCCTGCTGCGCAAGGCGGACAAGCTCGACCCTTCGTTCCGGACCTGATTCAGGCCTGGGCGCGGTCGGCCACGAAGGCGCTCATGCCGTCCAGCACGGTGCGCAAGCGCCGTGCCTCGCGGGAGCCGCGCAACCGGGGCGACCAGCCCACCAGCCACAACACCGCCCGCAGCCGGGGCAGCAACCGCTGCAGGAACGGTCGCAGGTCGGGCACCCGGCCTGCGCCCGCCCGGGCATAGGCCTGCAGCACCTGCAGCACCGCGCCGGCACCCAGCGGCTCCAGGTGCCGGGTCATGGACAGCAGCAGCTGCAGCGCGTCGTAGCGTTGCACCAGGTCCAGCGGCATGCCGGGCACCAGCCGCTCCTCGAAGTCCAGCCGGGCGAACCGGGCACCGTCCCAGGTGAGGTTGCGGGTCTGCGACCCGCCGTGCCACTGCCCCCGCGCATGAAAACCCGCCAGGTCGGCGCAGGCGCTGCACATCACCGGCAGGCGCTCGGCCGGCACCGCAGCGTCGAGCCAGCGGTCCAGGGTGGTGCCGATGTCGCTGGTGGTCAGGTGCTGTCCATCGAAGGCCAGCACCGCCGGCACACGCTCGCCGGCCGCCGCCAGGGCCACCAGCCGGTCGTGCTCGAAGGCCAGCAGGGCCGCGCCATCGGTCTGGCGCACCGCGGCCCAGGGCACCGGCACCCCCAGCGCACGCGCCATGCACCAGATGCCGAACGACTTGCGCCCGCTGCGCAGCGGCCGGTCAGCGGACTTGGTCCAGGTGCGCGGGGCGGCAGGGGAATCGGGGTCGGGCAGGCTCATGGGGCAAGGGCGGAAGACCGGCGATTATCCGGGGTCGACCACCCTGGCCGCGCTGCCCTCAGGGCGCATCGGCGTAGCGCTGCCACTCCCAGGCCGAGACCTCGCGGGCATAAGCCGCCCATTCGTCCTGCTTGACCTGCAGGAACTGCGCGCAGAAATCGGCCCCGACCGCCTCGCGCAGGCCGGCGTCGGCCTCCAGCGCATCCAGCGCCGCCTGCAGGTCGCGCGGCAGCCGGGCCGGCAGGTCGGCACCGGCGGCATGGCGTTCGTAGAGGTCGTCGGCCGTGGGCGTCACCGGCGGCAGCGCACGGTCGATGCCGTCCAGACCGGCCGCCAGCGTGCCGGCGATGGCCGCATACACATTGCAGGCCGGATCGGGCAGGCGCCATTCCAGCCGGCCGGCCACGGTGCGGACCAGACAGGTGCGGTTGTTGTCGCCGATGGCTTTCCAGACCGGCGACCAAGTGGTACCGGAAGCGCTGCGGCTGGCGGCCAGCCGGCGGTAGCTGTTGACGGTGGGGGCGCACAGGGCGGCCAGGGCGTCGGCATGGTGCAGCAGGCCGGCGGCAAAGCGGTGGCCCAGCTCGCTCAGGCCCAGCACCCCGGCCGGATCGGCCATGAGCGCATGGCCCTGGTGGTCGGTCAGGCTCAGGTGAAAGTGCAGGCCGCTCCCCGGCGCGTGGGCCAGCGGCTTGGGCATGGTGGAGAACACCATGCCGTGTTCGCGCGCCACCTCGCCGGCCGCCAGCTTGAACAGCTGGTAGCGGTCGGCTGCGGCCAGGGCATCGTCGAAGCGGTAATTGACCTCGTACTGGCCGCTGGCGTCTTCGTGATCGATCTGCTGCAGCTCGAAACCCAGGTCCTGCAGGGTCTGGCGCAGGCGGTCCAGCAACCCGAAATTGCGCCCGATGGCGCGCAGGTCGTACGAGGGCTTGTCCAGCGTGTCATCGGCATCGGCCACCGCCCAGCCGCCCTCGGTGCGGCGCAACAGGAAGAACTCCGGCTCGATGCCCACCCACAGCGTCCAGCCGCGTTCGCGCAGCCGGTCCACCTGGGCCTTGAGCACCTGGCGCGGACAGGTCGCCAGCGGCTCGCCGCCGGCATGGCCATCGCACACCGCGTGGGCCACGCCGGGCAGCAGGGGCCAGGGTTGCAGGGTCTGCGGCAGCACGCGGCCCATGTATTCGCTGCGCGGACCCCGGCGCGGCAGGCCGGTGCCGGTGATGCTGGGGCCGGAGAAACCGGCGCCCTCGGCCACGGCCTGCGGCAGCAGATCCAGCGGGACCAGCTTGCCTTTGACGCCACCGTTCAGGTCGGTGAAGGTGGCCAGCACCGAATGGATGCCCTGCGCCCGCAGCGCGGCCATGCGGTCGGCCAGGTCGGCGGCCGGTTGGCTCAAGCCAGCACCTCGGCCAGCGCCGCGTCCAGCACCGACAGGCCTTCGTCGAACACCGCGTCCTCGATGGTCAGCGGGAACAGGAAACGGATCACGTTGCCGTACACGCCGCAGGTCAGCAGCAGCAGGCCGCGGGCCAGCGCAGCGGCCTGCACTTTTTTGGTGGTGTCGGCGTCGGGCGCGCCGGTCTTGGGGTCGACGAACTCGCAGGCCACCATGGCGCCCAGGCCACGGATGTCGCCGATGCGCGGACGCACCGCGCGCTGCGCGATCAGGTGGCCGATGAGCTTGTCGCCCAGGCGCTGGGCGCGCTCGCACAGCCGCTCTTCCTCAATGACGTCGAGCACCGCGTGCGATGCCGCAATGGCCAGCGGGTGACCGGCATAGGTGCCGCCCAGGCCGCCCGGTGCCGGCGCGTCCATCACCGCCTGCCGGCCCGACACCGCCGACAGCGTGGTGCCGCCGGCCAGGCTCTTGGCCATGGTGATCAGATCGGGCGAGACGCCGTAATGCTCCATGGCGAAGAGCTTGCCGGTGCGGGCAAAGCCGGTCTGCACCTCGTCGGCGATCAGCAGGATGCCGTGCTGGTCGCACAGCTCGCGCAGCCACTTCACGGCGGCCGGTTGAATGGGGTTGAAGCCACCCTCGCCCTGCACCGGCTCGAACACGATGGCCGCGACCCGCGAGGGCTCGATGTCGCACTTGAACAGCTGCTCGATGGCCTTTTTCGTGTCGTCCAGCGAAGCGCAGTGGCACGGAAAGGGCACGTGGTAGATCTCGGGCGGGAACGGGCCGAAGCCGGCCTTGTAGGGCTGCACCTTGCCGGTGAGCGCCACCGAGAACAGGCTGCGACCGTGGAAGGCGCCGCCAAACGCAATGACGCCGCTGCGCGCGGTGGCCGATCGCGCGATCTTGATGGCGTTCTCGATCGCCTCGGCGCCGGTGGAGAAGAACGCCGTCTTGGCCGGTCCGTCGATCGGCACCAGCGCGTTGATGCGCTCGGCCAGCGACACGTACTCGGCGTACGGCACCACCTGGTAGCAGCTGTGGGTGAAGCGCTGCAGCTGCGCCGCAATGGCGGCCTGCACCTTGGGGTGGATGTGCCCGGTGTTGAGCACCGCAATGCCGCCGGCAAAGTCGATGAAACGCCGGCCCTCGATGTCCCAGAACTCGGCGTTCTTCGCGCGGTCGATGAAGAAGTCGCCCATCACACCCACACCGCGCGGCGTGGCCGCCAGCCGGCGGGCGTGCCAGGCGGCGTTGGTGTGCGGGGCTTGCAGGTTGTCGGGGGTTTGCGGGGCGTTCATGGCGGTCTCCTTCAGACAGGGGAATCGATCCGGATCCAGGTCGTCTTGACCTCGGTGTACTTGTCGAACGCGTGCAGCGACTTGTCGCGGCCCACGCCGCTCTGCTTGAAGCCGCCGAAGGGCACGGTGATGTCGTCCTCGTCGTACTGGTTCACATGCACCGTGCCGGCGCGCAGGGCGCGGGCGACGCCATGGGCGCGGTTGATGTCGCGCGTCCAGACGGCTGCCTGCAGGCCGTAGATGTTGCTGTTGGCCTGGCGCACCACATCGGCCGCATCGGTGAAGCTCAGCACCGACAGCACCGGGCCGAAGATCTCTTCGCGGGCAATGGTCATGTCGTTCTTCACGCCGTCGAAGATGGTGGGCTGCACATAGAAGCCGCCCTTCACCGGTTCGGTGGCCTCGCCACCGGCCAGCAGCTTCGCGCCTTCGCTGCGGCCGCTGTCGATGTAGCGCAGCACCGTGTCCATCTGCACCTTGTCGACGATGGCGCCCATCACCGTGGACTTGTCCAGCGGGTTGCCCGGCTGGTAACGCGGCACCAGCGCCAGGGCCTTCTCCAGGAAGGCGTCCTTGATGGAGGCTTCCACGAACAGGCGCGACGGCGCGTTGCAGCTCTCGCCCTGGTTGAAGAAGATGCTGCCCACCGCCGCTTCCACCGCGCGGTCCAGATCGGGGCAATCGGCAAACACGATGTTGGGCGACTTGCCGCCCAGCTCGGTCCAGGCGCGCTTGAGGTTGCTCTGCCCGGCCATCACATGGATCTGCTTGCCCACCCGGGTGCTGCCGGTGAACGCAATGCAGTCCACGTCCATGTGCAGCGCCAGCGGGCTGCCGGCCTCCTGGCCGTAACCCGGCACCACGTTGAACACGCCCGGCGGAATGCCGGCCGCGAGCGCCAGCTCGGCCAGACGCAGCGCGGTCAGCGGGCTCTTCTCGCTGGGCTTGAGCACCACCGAATTGCCCGCCGCCAGGGCCGGCGCAATCTTCCAGGCCGCCATGATCATGGGGTAGTTCCAGGGCACGATCACGCCGACCACACCCACCGGCTCGCGGGTGATGAGCGCCAGCGCGGTGCTGGGCGTGGGCGCGATCTCGTCATAGACCTTGTCCACCGCCTCGCCGTACCAGCGGATGCAGTTGGCCGCGCTGTTCACGTCCACCGCCCGGGCGTACTTCAGCGGCTTGCCCATGTCCAGGGTTTCGGTCAGGGCCAGCTCGTCCGCATGGGCGATGAGCTGATCGGCGAACTTCAGCATCACCCGCTTGCGCGCCGTCGGCGACATGCCGCTCCAGCGCCGGTCTTCAAAGGCCGCCCGGCCTGCGGCCACCGCGGCATCGATGTCGGCCGCGCTGCAACGCGCCACCGGGGTCAGCAACCGGCCGTCCACCGGCGAAAGGCAGTCGAAGGTCTGTCCGTCGCGCGCGTCCACGCGCTGACCATTGATGACGGCGCGGCCGTCGAAGCGGGGGGTGTTGCTGGCGTTGTCGCTCATGGGTGTCCTCAGATTGGCCCCCATGCTAGCCCGGGAACGGGCCACCACGCCAGTCCACTTTGGTGGGCCGGCGGGTATCCACCGGCCTCAGTGCCCCTGCAATGCCGCCACCTCAGCACGCGCCGCCGCAGCAATCTCCCGCTCGCGCCGCCGGGTCTGCCGGGCGACCCACACCGCGTAGCCCACGATGACGATGGTGACGGTGACGATGAGCAGGGTGGCCGCGGCGTAGATGGTCGGGTTGATGCCGCGGCGGGCGTAGCCGAAGATCACCTGCGGCAAGGTGCTGACGCCCGGTCCCGACAGGAATTCGGAGATGACCACATCGTCGAACGACAGGGTGAAGGCCAGCAGGAAGGCCGCCAGGATGGCCTGGAAGATGTTGGGCAGCGTCACCAGGAAGAACACCTGGATGGGCCTGGCGCCCAGGTCCATGGCGGCTTCCTCGGTGGAGCGGTCCATCTCCATCAGGCGCGACTGGATCACCACCATGCCGTAGGCCATGCCCAGCAGCGTATGACCCAGGATGATGGTGAGCATGCCGCGCTCGGGCCAGCCGAACACGTTCTGCGCGCCCACGGCCAGCAGCAGCAGCGACAGGCCGATGATCACCTCGGGCATCACCAGCGGCGCGTTCACCATGCCGCTGAAGATGGTGCGGCCCACGAAGCGGCGGTAACGCACCAGCACGAAGGCGGCGAAGGTGGCGAGCACCGCCGACAGCACGCCGGTGATGGCGGCCACCTTGAGCGACAGGAAGAAGCCCTCCACGATCTTGGTGTCGCGGGTCAGGGCCTCGTACCAGCGCAGCGAGAAGCCGGTGAAGCGGGCGTCCTGCCGGGTGCTGTTGAACGAGAACACGATCATGAACAGCAGCGGCGCGTACAGGAACGCGAAGACCAGCGCCATCCAGGCCTTGCCGGTGTGTTTTTCGAGTAGGTGTTTCATGGTCCGGTCCTCAGGTGCGCTGCTCGGTCTTGCTGCTGTAGTTGTAGTACAGCGCCAGCGGCACGACGATGACGGCGATCATGACCACCGCCAGTGCGGTGGCGCGGGGCCAGTTGTTGGCGGTGAACATTTCGTCCCACACCACGCGGCCGATCATGAGGTTCTCGGGGCCGCCCAGCAGCGAGGGGATCACGAACTCGCCCACGCAGGGAATGAACACCAGCATGAAGCCGGCGATGATGCCCGAGCGGGAGAGCGGCACCGTCACCAGCCAGAACGCCTTGAACGGGGTGGTGCCAAGGTCGTAGGCGGCCTCCAGCAGGCGGAAGTCCATCTTCACCAGGTTGGCGTAGAGCGGCAGCACCATGAAGGGCAGGTAGACGTAGGTCATGCCCAGCAGCATGGAGACGTCGGTGTAGAGCATCTGGATCGGCTCGCTGGTGATGCCGATGGCCATCAGAGCCCGGTTGAGCACACCCTGATCGCCCAGGATGCCCTTCCAGGCATAGACCCGCAGCAGGAACGATGTCCAGAACGGCAGCATCACCATCAGCAGCAGCGCCGGGCGCACGCTGGCCGGCGACCGGGCGATGAAGTACGCGAACGGGTAACCCAGGATCAGGCACAGCACCGCGGTGCACAGCGCATACCAGATGGAGCGCAGGTAGGCCTCCACATACAGGGTCTGGAACAGCGGGGCGCCCTCCTCCATGCGGAAGATGGAGAGGTAGTTCTCGTACTTCAGGCTCAGCACGCCAGTGACCGGGTCCCACAGCGGCTTGAACGGACTGAGGTCGTTCCCCATGTCCACGAAGCTGATGTAGGCCAGGATCAGGAAGGGCAGGAAGAAGAAGACGATCAGCCAGGCGTAGGGCACGCCGATGACGAATCGCTTGCCGGGAGAAGGCAGGTTCATGGTCGGCCTCCGGTCAGTCGCGCAGCACCACGGCGTCGGTGTCGTCCCACCAGAAGAAGACCTCGTCTTCCCAGGTGATGCCCAGGCGCTCATGGCGCGAGCCGTTGGGTTCGGTGATCTTCACCCGCGCGCCCTGCGGCGTGATGACGATGTAGGTGTTGTAGGAGCCGAAGTACGCGATCTCCTTGACCCGGCCACCGAACACGTTGTGGTCCATGTCCGCCGGGCGCTCCTTGCCGATGCTCACCTTCTCCGGGCGCACCGCCACGGCCACCGGCATTCCCAGGCTTCCGCTGATGCCGTGGCCCACATGCACCTCGCCGATGGGCGTGGTCACGGCGCAGCGGTCGGGCTCGTCCAGGCTGAGCTTGCCCTCGAACAGGTTCACATTGCCGATGAAGTCGGCCACGAAGCGGTTGCCCGGGTATTCGTAGATCTGCTGCGGCGAGCCCACCTGCAGCACCCGCCCCTTGCTCATGATGGCGATGCGGCTGGCCATGGTCATGGCCTCTTCCTGGTCGTGGGTGACCATCACGCAGGTCACGCCGACCTGCTCGATGATGTTGACCAGCTCGAACTGCGTCTGCTCGCGCAGCTTCTTGTCCAACGCGCCCAGCGGCTCGTCCAGCAGCAGCAACTGGGGCTTCTTGGCCAGACTGCGGGCCAGCGCCACGCGCTGCTGCTGGCCACCCGAGAGCTGGTGCGGCTTGCGCTTGGCGTACGGGGTGAGCTGCACCAGGGCCAGCATGTCGCCCACCCGCTTCTCGATCTCGGCCTTGGGCAGCCCTTCGCGCTTGAGGCCGAAGGCGATGTTCTCCCAGATGTTGAGGTGCGGGAACAGCGCGTAGCTCTGGAACATCATGTTCACCGGCCGCTCGTAGGGCGGCTGCGAGACCAGGTCCTGGCCGCCGAGCAGGATGCGCCCGGAGGTGGGTTTCTCGAAGCCGGCCAGCATGCGCAGCAGCGTCGACTTGCCGCAGCCCGAACTGCCGAGCAGGGCAAAGATCTCGCCCTTGCCGATGGAGAGCGTCACCTCGTCGACCGCCACGGCCTCGTCGAAACGCTTGATCAGTTTGTCGGTGACCAGGTAGCCATCAGTGTGTCCAGCCGCTGCCATGGAATGCGCCTCTTGTGGGGTGGGGGTGGTTGAAGGTCGACGGAAAAAGAAACGGGGCTGTTCATACGGTGGTACGAACAGCCCCGGGGGTCACAGCCCGATCAGAACGGCGGGTTTACTTGCCGGTCTTGAACGCGTTGTAGGCAGTGGCCATGGCTTCGCGGGCTTCGTTGGTGAAGCTGCTCGGCGGGATCATCTTGGCGATGTAGGCATCTTCCACAAAGATGGTCTTGTTGCCGGCGATCTCGGGGTTCACCTGGCCCACGGCAGCCTTGTTGCCCGAGTTGTAGTTCATCTCGTTGGCCATGGCAGCGCCGCTCTCGGGGCTCAGGAAGAAGTTGATGAACGCATGGGCGTTGTTCGGGTGCTTGGCATCCTTGGTGACGGCCATGGTGTCGAAGAACGACAGCGCACCGGTGGACGGCAGCAGCGCTTCGATCTCGTCCTTGGAGCCGTTCTCCTTGGCGCGACCAGCCGCGATGTTGACGTCACCCGCCCAGCCGATGGCCACGCAGGCCTTGCCGCCGGCGATGTCGTCGATCATGGTCGAGCTGAACAGGCGGATGTCCTTGCGGACCTTGGCCAGCATCTCGGTGGCGGCCTTGTAGTCGGCCGGGTCGTTGGAATAGGCGTCCTTGCCGATGTAGTGCAGGGCCACCGGGATGATCTCGGTGGGCGAGTCCAGGTAGGCGATGCCGCACGACTTCAGCTTGCTGGTGTACTCGGGCTTGAACACCAGGTCCCAGGCGTTCTCGGGCATGGGGGTGTTGCCCAAGGCCTTGGCCACCTTGGTCTTGTTGATGCCGACGGTGGTGAAGCTCCAGGCCCAGGGCACCAGGTGCTTGTTGTCCGGGTCGGCCTTGGTCAGGACCTGCATCACGGCCGGGTCCAGGTTGGCGTAGTTGGGGATCTTGGCCTTGTCCAGCGGCTGGAAGAAGCCGGCTTCGATCTGGGGCTTGGCGAACACGGTGCCGGGCACGACGATGTCGTAGCCGGTGTTGCCGGCGACCAGCTTGGCGTTCAGCGCCTCGTTGGTCTCGAAGGTGTCGTAGTTCACCTTGATGCCGGTCGCTTTCTCGAACTCGGCAATCATGTTCTCGGGGATGTAGTCGGGCCAGTTGTAGATGTTGAGGACCTTCTCGTCATCCAGCACCGGGCCGGCCGGCGCGGCGGGGGCAGCGGCCACCGGGGCCGGGGCGGCCGGAGCAGCGACCGGCTCCTCTTTTTTGCCGCAGGCGGCCAGCAGCATGGCCGACATCGCGAGAACCAGAACGTGCTTCTTCATGGTGATGCTTTCTCCTGAACGAGGGTGTGTGGACCGAATGGATTCAACGCTCCGGGCTGGAGACACACGGACAGCAAGCAAGTTCCAGACCCGGCAGACGCGTCGCCCCTGCTGCCCGGGGCACGGGTGCAGACGCGGCGGTCATTCTAGTCAGGAGTGCAGCCCTTCGGCGCGCAGCTGCACCAAAGTGGCGTCCAGGCACTGGCGGATCAGGCCCATCATCTCGTCGATCTGGGCCCGGGTGATCACCAGGGGCGGGGCAATGATCATGCGGTCGCCCACGGCGCGCATGATCAGACCGTTCTTGAAACAGTGGGCCCGGCACTTCATGCCCACGCCCAGGTCGGGGTCGAAGACCTGGCCGGTGGCCTTGTCCTTGACCAGCACCAGGCCGGCCACCAGACCGCAGGTCTCGGCCACCCCCACCAGCGGGTGGTCGTTGAGTTCGGCGAAACGCTGGGCCAGGTAGGGGCCGGTGTCGTTCTTCACCCGGCCGGGCAGGTCTTCGCGTTCCATCAGTTCCAGGTTGGCCAGGGCCACGGCGCAGGCCACCGGGTGGCCGCTGTAGGTGTAGCCGTGGTTGAACTCGCCGCCCTGCTCGATCAGGACCCGGGCCACGCGGTCACCGACCATCACGCCGCCCAGGGGCACATAGCCGCTGGTCACGCCTTTGGCAAAGGTGACCAGGTCGGGGCGGTAACCGAACTTCTCGTAGGCAAACCAGTGGCCCAGGCGGCCGAAGGCGCAGATCACCTCGTCGGAGATCAGCAGGATGCCGTACTGGTCGACGATGCGCTGGATCTCGGGCCAGTAGGTCTCGGGCGGGATGATCACGCCGCCGGCACCCTGCACCGGCTCGGCGATGAAGGCCGCCACCCGCTCCGGGCCCACCTCCAGGATCTTGGCTTCCAGCCAGCCGGCGGCGCGCCGGCCGAAATCGGCCGCCGACTCGCCCGGCTGTGCGTTCTCGAAGTGGTACGGCTGCTCGATGTGCACGATGTCCGGAATGGGCAGATCGCCCTGGGCATGCATGCCGCTCATGCCGCCCAGCGATGCGCCGGCCATGGTGGAGCCGTGATACGCGTTGTGGCGGCTGATGATCACCTTGCGCTGCGGCTGGCCCAGCAGGTCCCAGTAGCGGCGCACCAGGCGCACGTTGGTGTCGTTGCTCTCCGAGCCGCTGCTGGAGAAGAACACATGCTCGAAGCGCCGGCCGCCCACCACCGGTGCCAGCGAGGCCAGCTTGGTGGCCAGCTGCACCGCCGGCACGTTGGTGGTCTGGAAGAAGCTGTTGTAGTAGGGCAGCGTCATGAGCTGCTGGTAGGCCGCATCGGCCAGCTCCTTGCGGCCGTACCCGGCGTTCACGCACCACAGGCCGCTCATGGCGTCCAGGATGCGGTGTCCTTCGGAGTCCCACACATAGATGTTCTCGGCCCGGGTCATGACCCGCGCACCGCGCGTGGCCAGGTCACCGTGGTCGGTGAACGGGTGGATGAAGTGCGCGCTGTCCTGGGCCTGGATGGCTTTGGTGTCCTGCTGTTCGGCGCGGCGGACGATGGCGGGCGGGGCGATGAGGGTGGAGGTGTTCATGGCGTTTCCCTTTCAGGCAGATCAGACGTGCAGCAGCAGGTGTTCCCGTTCCCAGGGCGAGATCACCTTCATGAACTCGTCGAACTCCAGCTCCTTGATCTCGGTGTAGATGGTCACGAACTCCTTGCCCAGCACCTCGTGCAGGTCGGGTTCGCGGCGCAGCCAGTCCAGCGCCTCGCCCAGGCTGCGCGGCAGCGAGTAGGGGGCCAGGTAGGCGTCGCCCTTCATCTCCGGCTTGGGCTTGATCTTGTTCTTCAGGCCCAGGTAGCCGCAGGCCAGGGTCATGGCCATGGCCACATACGGGTTGGCGTCGGCACCGATCACCCGGTTCTCGACCCGGCGCGCCTGCGGCGTGGAGATCGGGGACCGGATGCCCACGGTGCGGTTGTCGTGGCCCCACTCGATATTGATCGGCGCGGCCGTGTGCCGCGACAGGCGACGGTAGCTGTTCACATACGGCGCCACCAGCACCATGGCCGCCGGTATGTAGCGCTGCAGCCCGCCGATGTAGTGGTGGAAGGCCTCGGAGGCGGTGCCGTCCTCGTTGCTGAAGATGTTGCGGCCGGTCTTCTTGTCGATGATGCTCTGGTGCACATGCATGGCGCTGCCGGGCTCGCCGGCGATCGGCTTGGCCATGAAGGTGGCGTACATGTCGTGGCGCAGCGCGGCCTCGCGCACGGTGCGCTTGAAGAAGAACACCTCGTCGGCCAGCCCCAGCGGGTGGGCGTGGAAGAAGTTGATCTCCATCTGGCCGGCGCCCACCTCGTGGATCAGCGTGTCCACGTTAAGCTCCATCTTTTCGCAGTAGTCGTAGATCTCCTCGAACAGCGGATCGAACTCGTTGACCGCGTCGATGGAATACGCCTGGCGCGAGGTCTCGGCCCGGCCGCTGCGGCCGATCGGGGGCTTGAGCAGGGTGTTGGGGTCGGTGTTGCGCGCAGTCAGGTAGAACTCCAGCTCGGGCGCCACCACCGGCTCCAGGCCCTCGGCATCGAACAGGTTGCACACATGGCGCAACACGCTGCGGGGGGCGAACGGCACCAGCTTGCCCTGGTGGTCGAAGCAGTCGTGGATGACCTGCGCGGTGGGGTCGGTGGCCCAGGGCACGATGCGCGCGGTGGTCGGGTCCGGGCGCAGCTGCATGTCGCGGTCGGTCGGCTCGATGACGTCGTAGTACGGACCGCTCTCGGGGAATTCGCCGGTCACGCCCATGGCCACGATGGCCTGGGGCAGGCGCATGCCGCGGTCTTCGGTGAACTTCTCGCGCGGCAGGATCTTGCCGCGCGCCACACCGGTCAGGTCGGGCACCAGGCATTCGACCTCGGTCACGCGGCGGTCGTTGAGCCAGTTCTCCAGGTCGTTGAAGGTCTTGGGGGCTGTTTTCTGGGCGTTCATGGCCGTTTCCTTGTCGTCAGGGCTCGTGGTGTTGTGCGGTCAGTGTCGCTCGGGGCAATGCGGGGTGGCCTTCAGGCCGGGGTGCTGCGGGCCAGGTCGTCGGCCTGCAGGCGCTGGCTGCGGCGTTGCCGGCAGGCGCGGCCGAAGGCCTCGAAGATGGCGCTGTAGAACGGGGTCTCCCAGCAGCGCCATTCGGGGTGGAACTGCACCGCGTAGGCAAAGGTGCGGGCGCCCAGCACCTCGAAGGCCTCGATCTGGCCATCCGGGGCATGGGCAAGGGCCCGCAGGCCGTCGGCCAGCCGGTGGATGCCCTGCCCGTGCAGCGAATTCACCTGCACCTCGGTGCCGCCGGCCCATTCGGCAAACACGCTGCCGGGTGTCAGGGCAATGGGGTGGCGCGGGGCGTACTGCACCTCGGGCGGCTGGCCCTTGGGCTCTCGGTGGTCCATGCGGCCGGGCACGTTCTGCACCTGCTGGTACAGGGTGCCGCCCAGCGCGACATTGATTTCCTGGAAGCCCCGGCAGATGCCCAGCAGCGGCACACCGTGGCGCACACAGGCCCGCACCAGCGCCAGGGTGAGCTGGTCGCGCTCGGCATCCAGGGGAAGGGACGGGTCGGCCACCGGCTCGTCGAAATGCGAGGGATGCACATTGGAAGGCGACCCGGTGAGCATCACGCCGTCCACCAGCGACAGCAGCTCGTCGATCTGGTCGGCGCTGGCCAGGGGGAACATCACGGGCTGGGCCTGGGCGCCCACCTTCACGGCGCGGGCGTACTTGTCGCCCAGCAGCAGAAAGGGCATCTGGTGGCCGTGGTCGCCCAGGAGGCGGTGGTCGGCGGGGAGCCAGACCATGCTTGGCGGCTTGTTCATGCAATCTCCGGTTGCGGACCATTGTGGCCGTCAAATTGGATCACAATGAGGGCCAGTTGAGCCAACCACAGGGTGCCACTTGCTCTCCGAATTCCTGCTCAGTGAAATGACCCGCCTGGGCAGCCAGGACGCCCTGCCCCTGCACCGCCAGCTCTACGAAGCCCTGCGCCGTGCCATGCTGGACGGCAAGCTGGGTGCCGGCGAACGCCTGCCCTCCAGCCGCGACCTGGCGCAGGACCTGAACCTCTCGCGCAACACGGTGGTGGCCGCCATCAACCAGCTCAGCGTCGAGGGCTATCTGGCCAGCCGGGTCGGCAGCGGCACCTATGTGAACGACAACGTGCCCCGCGCCACGCCCGGCCGGGGCCATGCCGGCGGGCCGCTGCGGGCCGCACCCCAGCAGGCCGGGCGCCTGTCCAAGCGGGGCGAGGGCCTGGCCCACCGCTTCAGCGCGGCCGACCTGGAGGTGCAGCCCTTCACCCCCGGCATCGCCGATTTCAGCGCCTTCCCGCTGCCGCTGTGGCAGCGGTTACAGAACAAGCACTGGCGCATGACCTACCCGGACATGCTGGACTACAACACCTCGGGCGGCTATGCGCCGCTGCGCCGGGCGATTGCCGACTACCTGCGGGTGTTCCGCAGCGTGCACCTGGAGGCCGACCAGGTGATCGTCACCACCGGCACGCAACAGTCACTGGAGCTGTGCGCGCGGCTGCTGGCCGACCATGGCGACACCGTCTGGGTGGAAGACCCGGCCTACTGGGGCGCCATGAAGGCCTTCATGGCCACCGGCCTGCAGGTGCACCCGGTGCCGGTCGACCGGCAGGGCATCGCCCCCGGCCCGCAGGACGACGCCACCCCGCCGCGCCTGATCTATGTGACGCCCTCGCACCAGTACCCCACCGGTGCGGTCATGTCGCTGCCCCGGCGCCACCAGCTGCTGGCGACCGCCACCGCCCACGAAGCCTGGGTGCTGGAAGACGACTACGACAGCGAATACCGCTTCAGCGGCCCCCCGGTCTCCAGCCTGGAAGGGCTGGACACCACCGGGCGGGTGCTCTACATGGGCACCTTCTCCAAGGTGCTCTACCCCGGCATCAAGCTGGGCTATCTGGTGGTGCCCAAGGCCTTGACCGAGGCCTTCCGCCGTGCCCACTACGACCTGAACCGTCCCGGCCAGATGCCGGTGCAGGCGGCGCTGGCCGAGTTCATCGAGATGGGGCATTTCGCCAGCGCGCTGCGCCGCGCCCGCCAGAGCTATGCCGAACGCCGCCAGCTGCTGCTCGACGCCCTGCGCCCGGTGCTGCGCGACGATGCCGAAGGCCCGCGCATCACCGGGGCCGAACAGGGTCTGCACCTGTGCCTGCGGCTGCCGGGCTCGGTGGACGATGTGGCCCTGACCCAGCGCATCGCGCAGCAGGGCCTGACCGTGCGGCCGCTCTCGGCCTACTGCCTGCAGCGCACCGACCTGCGCGGCCTGGTGATCGGCTACGGCTATGCGCCGCTGGACGAGATCGCCCGCTGCGGCCCGTTGCTGGCCGCCGCCGTCGCCCGGGTGCTGGTAAGCCGCCCGCTGCCGGTCTGAGCCGGCCGACCGGGTCGGCTCAGAGCAGGTCCTTCAGGCGGTGCCACAACATGCCCAGCGCCAGGCTGGGCGTGCGCAAGAGCGGCCCGCCGGGAAAGCGGCGGTGCTGCAGGCGGGCAAACACATCGAAGCGCCCGGCCTGCCCGGCCACGGCTTCGGCCACCAGCTGGCCGGCCAGGCCGGTGAGCGCCACGCCGTGGCCACTGAAACCCTGCAGGTAATACAGGTTGTCGCCCAGCCGGCCGAAGTCGGGCGCGCGGTTCATGCTGATGTCGACAAAGCCGCCCCAGCAGAAGTCCACCGGCACATCGCGCAGCGCCGGGAAGATGCGCACCATGCGCTCGCGCATCAGCGTCTGGAGGTGGGGCGGCGTCATGGTGGTGTAGCTCACCCGGCCGCCGAACAGCAGGCGGTGGTCGGCGCTGAAGCGGAAGTAGTCCAGCACGAAATTGTTGTCGCACACCGCCACATCACCGGGGATCAGCTGCGCGGCCAGCGCCGGGTCGATCGGTGCGGTGCCGATGATGTAGGTGCCCACCGGCATGATGCGCGGCGCGATCTCGGGCGCCACCGCCGGGCCGTGTTCGGGCAGCATGCAGTTGCCCGCCAGCACGCCGAAACGGGCGTTCACCGCGCCCTGCGGCGTGAGTGCCTGCAGGGTGGTACCCCGGCGCAGCGACTGCACCGGCGAACGCTCGAAAATCTGCACACCGGCGGCGCGCGCCGCATCGGCCAGGCCCAGTGCGTATTTGAGCGGGTGCAGGTGGCCGCTGCGCTGCTCGCGGAAGGCCGCCACATAGCGCCGGGTGCCGATCAGCCGCTCTACCGCGCCACCCTCAGCCCAGTCCACCGCCACGCCACGCCGCTGCAGGTCGTCGGCCTCGTGGCGCAGATCGCGCGCCTTGCGCTGCGCATCGGCCACGTACAGGTAACCGTGGCGCCGGTCGCAGTCGATGTGGTGCTCAGCAATCCGGCGGTCGATCAGGTCGATGGCCTCCAGCGACATCTCCCAGGCCCGCTGCGCATCGGCGGCACCCAGCTGCTCCTCGAACGGACCCTGCCCGCTGGCATAACCCACGATGGCCTGGCCGCCGTTGCGGCCGCTGGCCCCGCTGCCCACCCGGTCGGCCTCCAGCACCACCACGCTCAGGCCCTGCCGGGCCAGCTCCAGCGCGGCGCTCAGGCCGGCAAAGCCGGCACCCACCACCAGCACGTCGGCCTGCAACGAGCCGGTCAGCGGTGGCTGCAGGGGCGCGCGCTGAACGCTGGCCTCGTAATAGCTGGCCTGGTTGAGCTGGGTGTCGGAGCCGATCAGGGACGCTCGCCACATGGCCGCCCCCTTCAGCGCGCGGCGCGCCGGGCCACCTGGCCGGCCAGGTAGGTCCAGACCAGGGTGGCGGCCGCGTTGCCGGTGAGTTCGGCATGGTCGTAGGCCGGGGCCACTTCCACGCAGTCCATGCCGATCCAGTTCAGGTCGGCCAGCTCTTCCAGGAAGGTCAGCACCTGCGAGCTGCTCAGCCCGCCCGGCTCGGGCGTGCCGGTGCCGGGGGCGAAGGCCGGGTCGAGCACGTCGATGTCCAGCGTCAGGTAAGCCGGCCGCTGGCCGATGCGCTGGCGGATGGCCTGCAGCACCGGCGCCAGGCCGGCACCGTCCAGGCCGCGCAGCGCCCGGGCGGTGAAGATCTGCCCGCCCTGGTCGGCCACGTACTCGCGCGCCGCCCGCTCGCCGCTGGAGCGGATGCCGACCTGCACCGTGTGGGCCGGGCTCACCAGCCCTTCCTGCAAGGCCTCATAGGTCCAGGTGCCGTGGCCGGAGGGCTCGCCGAAATGATCGGTCCAGGTGTCGCAGTGGGCATCGAAGTGCAGCAGGGCCAACGGCTCGCCGCGTGGCGGGCCTTGGCCGCACGCAGCAGCGACAGCGTCACCGAATGGTCGCCGCCCAGAAACACGCAGTGGTGCCGGGCCATCAGCGCGGCCGCCTGCGCTTCGATGTGCCGGCGCACCTCGGGCAGGGGCGAGGCGTTGGGCAGGCGCATGTCCAGGGCGTCGCCCAGGTGGGCCAGCGGCGACACGTCGAACACCGGGTGGATGGCGTCGCACAGCATCAGGCTGGCGGTGCGGATGGCCTGCGGGCCGAACCGCGCGCCGGGGCGGTTGGTCACCACGCCGTCGAAGGGCACGCCGCAGATGGCAAAGGGCTGGTCGGCCAGCGGCGCACAGGCCATGAAACGCTGGGTGCTGCTGGCATAGGCGAACTGTCCGATGGCCATGGTGGGCGTCCGTGAAACGGGAAATGCAGGTGGAGGGAATGGACCCGCAAGATACCCCCGGACCACCGGGGTGGCGGGTCCAATTTCCCCGCGGCCGGGAGGCCAGTTCAGCGCCGCGGTTCGGTGCGCGACGGGCTGCGGGTTTCGTCCGATCCGCCGAACAGCCCCTTGATGCCCTCACCCAGCCGGTCACCCAGGTTGGCCCCGGCGCTGGTGCCCACCCCGGGCATGAGCGCGGTGCCGATGGCCGCACCCAGCAGGGCCGAGCGGGTCAGCGTGACCGAGGGGTCGTCCAGCGTGCCGCCCACCGCCAGCGGCACGCCCAGGGTGCCACCGCCGGCGCCACGCGTCATGTCCACCCGCACCCGGCCCGACAGGGCGCGGGCCGGCGAGATGCCCACATCGCCGGTGGCGGCCAGCACGCCGGAGGTGGCCACCAGGTTCTGCAGCTCGATGGCCGCACCGCGCGTGTTCACCTGGCCGGCCAGCGTGTCGAGTTCGGTCGAGCCGCCGCGCGACAGCCCGACCGTGGTGACCGCCTTTGCCAGGTCCACGCCGTGCAGCACCGCGCCGTCTACCTGGAACCGGGTGCGGGTGCGCAGCGAACGCAGCAGCGCGTCGGTGCCGGCGGCGGGGTCGACGCGGGCCGACAGGTCGGTGGTGGCCTGCAGCCGGCCGGTGAGCGTCCGGCCGGGCGCGGTGAGTGCCGACACCTCCACCTGCCGGGTCACCAGTTCGCCCTGCACCTGCCACACCGACGATGGCTGCCGGGTCCAGCGCAGCGGCCCGCTGACGGTGCCGCCACCGATGCGGGCCGACACCTGCCAGGCCACCAGGTCGGCCCCATCGGCCGCATTGGCCTCGCCGGCCTGCCGCTCCAGCTGCACCGATGCCTGGCGGTACGGACCCTCCAGCACCCGGATGCCAGCCTGCCGGGGCCAGCCGTCGGGCGACAACCGCAGATCGGCATCGAGCGTGTGGCGCACGCCCTCCACGCTGATCCAGGTCAGGCGCTGCAACAGCACCTCGCGCGGGAGCAGGGCGGCGTCGGGCAGGGCGTCCCCCGGCGGCTCGGGCCGGTCGCCGGCAGAAGCCGCCGCCTCGGACAGGGCCGAGAGCGCCAGCAAGGCCCCCTGGGGCAGCACCGCGTCGTCCACATGCAGGATGGCCAGCCGGAATTCGCCCCGCAGCAGGGAGAGGTAGTCGGGTTGCAGGGCCAGCCGCCCCACCGTCACCGGGGCGGGCGCTTTCCCCGATCGCGGGGCCTTCGGCGGATGCACCACCAGGGCTTCGATGCCCAGCGCCGGCCACGGCCGGAAGTCGAGGCTGATGCGTTCCATCTGCACCGGCACACCCAGCGCAGCGCTGGCCAGGCCCTGCGCCCGCTGCCGGAAATCGTCGGTGCCCAGCCAGTGCGACAGCGCCGCCAGGCCGCCGGCACCCAGCAGCAGCACACCGCCCAGACTGATCAGCCAGCCCCTGTTGATCCTGCCCACCTTGCCCACCCTGCTCAACTTGCCCACCTTGTCCGTCACGTCACAGCGCCCGCTGGCGCAGGGCCACCGCAGCACCCAGCCACAACACCACGGCCGACACCCCCAGGCCCAGGGCCAGCCCACCCGGCCCGTCGGCGATCAGCCCCACCACCGTGGGCCCGACGATCTGCCCGGCCGCGAACACGGTGGTGAACGCGCTGATGCCGGCGGCCCATTGCGCCGGCGGCAGGTTGTGCCGCACCAGCGCGGTGGTGGACGCCACCACCGACAGGAACACGCCCCCGAACAGCAGGCCGGACACCAGGGCCAGCGGCACCGACGCACTCAGCGCCGGCAGCACGCAGGCCAGCCCCAGCAGCGCATTGAGCCGGGCCAGCGGCTGGCCGTTGCGGTGGCGGTCCAGCAGGCCGGCCCACAGGCGCGACGACGCCATCACCGCCAGGCCGAGCAGCGCATAGAACACGGTGATGGTCAACGGCGAACGGCCCTGTTCGCGCAGCAGCGCGATCACGAAGGTCATGTAGCCGATGTAGCCGATGCCGAAGCAGCCGTAGCCCAGCAGGGCGGCCCGGAAATCGCGCCAGCGGAACACCCGGGGCACGGCACCGCCGGCGGCCGGGGCGGGCGGTGGCGTATGGCGCCCCAGCACCCGCGCCGGCCAGACCAGGCCCAGGGTGGCCGCCAGACACAGCAGGGCCAGCATCCACCAGGCCCAGGCCCAGCCGTGCGCCACCACCGATGCCGCCTGCAGCACCGGTGGCACCAGCAGCGCCGACGCCACGATGCCCAGCCCGGTGCCGCCGTAGTACAGACCCAGCAGCAATCCGCTGCGCCGCGGATCGCGGGCGCCCAGGCGCGCCGCCAGCAGGCCGCCGGTGATGAACACGAACGCGCTGGGCACGCCCGCCAGCAGACGCTGCAGCAGCAGCGGCACCGCCTCGACAAAAAAGCCGCTCGCCAGCATGAACACCGTGGCCAGCGCCGAACCCAGCAGCATCAGGTGGGCCGGGCTGAGGCGCCGCAGCAGCCACGGCGTGGCCAGGGCACCCAGCAGATAGCCCATCGCATTGGCCGTGTTCATGCCGCCGGCCAGGGTGAAGCTCCAGCCCAGGTCGTCCCGCATCGGGGGCAGCAGCAGGCCGTACGCAAAGCGGGTGATGCCGAGCGACACCGCCGCGCCCAGCGACAGGGCCATGGCCAGTGCCAGCAGCGGCTCGTTCCGGGCAGGTGGGGTCGTGGGTTCCATCGCGGGGCATTGTCGCCCGCTGCGGTGCCAATTCAAGGCCGGACGAACCAGCCATTGCACCCGGGCTGCCACGGTGGCGACAGGCCCGGCTTACAGTCGTTTCCATGGTCGACATCCGCACATTGCAGGCGCAGGAACGCCAGCGTTTCATCCAGACCCATCCCGCCTCCATGGCCCAGGCCGCGGCCGCACGGCGGCACTACCTGTTCGGCGTGCCGCTGCACTGGATGCGCGACTGGCCCAGCCCGGCCACGCTGGCCGTGGCCCAGGCGCAGGGCGTCACCCTCACCTGCGCCGACGGCCTGACCTACACCGACTTCTGCCTCGGCGACACCGGCGCCATGTTCGGCCACAGCCCGCCGGTGCTGGCGCAAGCCATTGCCACGCAGGCCACGCAGGGGCTGACCTGCATGCTGCCGTCCACCCGTGCCGTGTCGGTGGGCGAAGGCCTGCAGCGGGTGTTCGGCCTGCCGCAATGGCAGATGGCGCTGAGCGCCAGCGACGCCAACCGCTTCGTGCTCCGCTGGGCCCGGGGCGTGACCCGCCGGCCCATGCTGCTGGTGTTCGACGGCTGTTACCACGGCGCGGTGGACGACACCCTGGTGGACCGCGACCCTGCCACTGGCCGCACCGTGCCGCGCGCCTCGGTGCTGGGCCATGTGCACAACCATGCCGAACTCACCCGCGTCGTGCCCTTCAACGACCTGGCCGCCCTCGAAGCCGCGCTGGCAGCGGGCGACGTGGCTGCCCTGCTCGCCGAACCGGCCCTGACCAACTTCGGCCTGGTGCCGCCGACAGAGGGTTTCTGGCCCGCCGCCCGCGAGCTCTGCCGCCGCCACGGCACCTTGTTCGTCATGGACGAGACCCATACCGTCTCGACCGCCCTGGGGGGTTATGCCCGCGAACACCGGCTCGACCCCGACCTGCTGGTGGTCGGCAAGGCGGTGGCCGGCGGTCTGCCCTGTGCGGTCTACGGCTTCACCGATGCGCTCGCCCGGCGCATGACCGAGACCAAGGAAGCCGCACCGGACGGCCACAGCGGCATCGGCACCACCCTGGCCGGCAATGCACTCACGCTGGCCGCGCTGGACGCTGCGCTCACCCACCTGCACACCGACACCAGCTACCGCCACATGCTGGCAGTGGCGGCAACGCTGGAGCAAGGGCTGGTGCAACGCATCCGCTCGGCCGGTCGCCCCTGGACCGTGACCCGGCTGGGTGCCCGCATGGAACTGCAGTTCATGGACCACACCCCGCGCGACGCGCAGGACGTGCGCGACCATGCGCAGTCGGATCTGGAAGCCTTCACCCACCTGTTCATGCTCAACCGGGGCGTGCTGCTCACCCCGTTCCACAGCATGTTGCTGGTATCGCCGGCCACCACCGCCGCCCATGTGCAGCAACTGCTCGGCGTGTTCGACGAGCTGCTGGCCGCCCTGGGCTGATCGACCCTGATCGCTCCTGGTCAGTCGCGGTGCGGCGCCTGCGTCGGCTTCCAGCGCTTGAGCAACAAGGCGTTGGACAACACGCTCACCGAACTCAGCGCCATGGCCGCACCGGCCACCACCGGGCTCAGGTAGCCCAGCGCCGCCAGCGGAATGCCGGCCACGTTGTAGGCAAACGCCCAGAACAGGTTCTGGCGGATCTTGCCCACGGTGCGGCGGGAAATGTCGAGCGCGGCCGCCACCAGCAGCGGATCGCCCCGCATCAGCGTGATGCCGGCCGCGTGCATGGCGACGTCCGAACTGGCGCCCTCGCCATGGCCCATGGCCATGCCCACATCGGCCGCCGCCAGCGCGGGGGCATCGTTCACACCGTCACCCACCATGGCCACCACATGGGGCCGGCCCCCGTCGGCCTGGCGCAGCCGCTGCACGATGGCCGCCTTGTCGCCCGGCAGCACCTCGGCCAGCACCTCGCCAGCCGCCGGGTCCAGACCCAGGCGCCGGGCCATGGCTTCGGCAGCCCCCCGGTTGTCGCCCGACACCATGAACAGGCGCATGCCCCGCTGCCGCAGCTCGGCCAGCGCCGGCGCCGAGCCCGGCTTGGGCTCGTCACCGAAGGCCAGCACCGCCAGCACGCTCCAGCCGGCGACCGACCGGCTGGCCAGTGCCGAAACCGAATGGCCCTGTGCCTGCGCCTGTGCGGCCACCTCGGCCAGCGGACCCAGGTCGACCGCCAGCTCCTCCATCCAGCGCAGGCTCCCCAGCGCCAGTTCGGTGCCCTGCACCCGCCCCTGCGAACCCCGCCCGGTGACCGACTGCACCGCTTCGGCATCACCCGGCTGCCAGCTCAGACCCTGTTCCCGGGCGGCCCGCACCACCGCCTGCGCCAGCGGGTGGGCACTCTGTTCCTGCAGGCAGGCCGCGGTGCGCAACACCGAGAGTTCGTCCACCCCGGCGCGGGCCTCGATCAGCTGCAGGCGCGGCCGGCCCTGCGTCAGGGTGCCGGTCTTGTCGAAAGCCACGGTGTCGACCCGGTGGGCCAGCTCCAGCGCCTGCACATCCTTGATCAGGATGCCGTGGCGCGCCGCCACACCGGTGCCGGCCATGATGGCGGCCGGTGTCGCGAGCCCGAGCGCGCAGGGGCAGGCGATCACCAGCACCGCCACCGCGTGCAGCAGGGCCTCCTCCACCGGCGCACCGGTCCAGAGCCAACCACCCAGCGTGATCAGGGCCAGCACCACCACCACCGGCACGAACACCGCCGCCACCCGGTCCACCAGGCGCTGCACCGGTGCCTTGCCGGCCTGGGCGTCCTGCACCAGTCCGATGATGCGCGACAGCACACTCTGCGCGCCCACCGCCCGCACCCGCACTTCCAGTGCCCCGTCGCCATTGAGCGAACCCCCGGTCACGGCATCGCCCGGCGCCTTGGGCACCGGCATGGCCTCGCCGGTGAGCATGGATTCATCGGCCTGGGTCTGGCCGGACACCACCGTGCCGTCGGCCGCAAAACGCTCACCCGGCAGCACCCGGATCAGGTCGCCCGGCAGCAGCTCGTCCACCGGCACGTCGGTCAGGGTCTCGCGCTTCACGCCATCGGGCATCAAGTGAGCCACCTCAGGTCGCAAGGCGTGCAGGGCGCGGATGGCTTCGGTGGTCTGGCGACGGGCCCGGGCTTCCAGCCACTTGCCCAGCAGCACCAGCGTGATGACCACCGCCGAACCCTCGTAGTACAGGTGCACCATCTCGCCGGCATCGGCGCGCCACCACAACCAGGTGGACAGCGCCCAACCCGCCGTGGTGCCGATGGCCACCAGCAGCTCCATATTGCCGGTGCCAGCCTTCAGCGCATGCCAGCCGGCCTTGTAGAAACGCGCGCCCAGCACGAACTGCACCGGCGTGGCCAGCAGGAACTGGACCCAGGCCGGCAGCATCCAGTGGCGCCCGACCAGATCGCCCACCATCGGCAGCACCAGCGGCAGCGACAGCAGGGCGCCCAGCAGCACCGGCCAGGCATCTGCCGGCAGGCCGAGCCAGCCGGTGGGTGGCGCGTCGTCCATGGCCTGCGGGCGGCGCGGCTCGTACCCGGCATCGCGCACCGCACGGCTCAGCCGGGCCAGGGCTTCGGTGCGGCCCAGGCCCTGCACCGTGACCCGTGCCGACTCGGTCGCCAGGTTGACCGAGGCCTCGCTCACCCCGGGCAGCCGGTTCAGGGCTTTTTCCACCCGCATCACACAGGACGCACAGGTCATGCCGCCGATGCCGATGTCCAGTGAACACACCTCTGCAGCCGCATCCGGTGCAGCAGCAGGCGCTTCGGCAGAGGGTCCGGCGGGGGTGAGGGTCTCGGTCGGTGCGTTCATGGCGCCAGCATAAGCCGATGAAGCCGATGACACCGTTCGAAGCGGCTGCGCTTGACAATGCAGCCGTCCATCCCCAACTGTCCCGATCCCCACCTTTGTCAGGAGCGCTCCATGGACCACGTCTTTCAAGTGCAGGGCATGACCTGCGGTCATTGCGAAAAATCGGTGCAGCAGGCGATCCGCCAGGTCGACCCGCAGGCGCAGGTGCAGATCGACCGCGCCCAGGGCCGTGTCGCGGTGAACAGCCAGGCGGCGGCCGAGGCGATCAAGGCCGCGATCCGCGAAGAAGGCTACGCGGTCGCCTGACCGGGCCACCGGCTTTCTCGTTGCCGGCTTTACCCCACCGCAACCCGCGCGGCACGCGGTCTTCATGACCGCTGCGCAGACTGGCGTTCCCTTCCCGATTTCTGGAGAACGCTATGTCCCGCCACTTCACCACCTTCCGCTCCACCGTGCTGGTCGCCCTGCTGGCCGCCACCGGTGCCATCGGCATCGCCCAGACCGCCGAGCCGACCAACCGGGCCACCCGAGCCGACCACCATGCCCGCATGGCCGAGCACCACCAGCAGCGCCTGGAACAGCTCAAGTCCCGACTGCAGCTCACGCCCGAACAGGAACCCGCCTGGCGTGCCTACCTGGCCCGCACTGGTCCCGGTTCGTACGCTGCCCACAGCGCAGACAGGGCTGACAAAGCCGAGCGGCCCCGCCGTCCCGACCTGGCCAGCCTGAGCACGCCCGAGCGCATCGAACAGATGAAAGCCTGGCAAGCCAAGCGCGATGCCACCCGCCAGCAGCGCATGGACGCCACCCTGTCGTTCTACCGGGCGCTCGACCCGAAGCAGCAGCAGGTGTTCGACCAGACCACCGCCTCCGGTTTCATGCGTGCCGGCATGAAGGCGGGCGGACACCATGGCAAACACCGACATGGGCACGGCGGCCACCACGGTGATCAGCACCCGGCAGCGCCGAAAAGTTGATCTTTCTATTCTTTCTTTATTCTTATTTCTTTAACTCGTAGTCGTAGTAGAGGGCGCCTGTCCGTGTGGACAAGCGCCTTTTTCCGTTTTGCGACAAGCACTTGCGTCTTCCACAACCCTGTGTGGAGGGCACCTGCAAGCCGGCGCCCGATTGGGGATAACCGGCGGGTTGTCCCCAGCGCTGTGGATAACCTGATACTTGTTGAAAACTTATTCACAGCTTTGTGCCGGACGCCGTCATCCGCCCCGATTAAGATCACGGACTTCGGCCCAGCCGGTTCAACACTGTTCAATTTCTTCCATGTCACTGGCCCTCGCCGGCCAAGCGCCGGCCACGTTCGAGATCAAGAGTGCCCACCTGTCGCTGGTGGCCCTCCTGCTCAAATCGCCCGACCTGAACCATCTGGCGGCCGAACTGGAGCAGCGCTTCGGCGACATGCCCGGTTTTTTTGAAGGCGACGCCACCCTGATCGACCTGCAGGCGTTGCCCCCCGACACCACCGACATCGACTTCAACGCCCTGCAAGTCATCCTGCGCCGGCACCAGCTCCAGCCGCTGGCGGTGCGCGGCGGCCCGCAGGCCCTGATGACCCAGGCCGTGGCCGCCGGTCTGTTGGCCGCCCCCGATGCGGTGGTGGCGCGCGGCCCGGCACCCGCTGCCGCGCCGGCGGCGCCCACCGCAGCAGAACCAGCGCCGATCACGCCCGAGCCGGTGCTGCCCCCGCCCGGCGCCCTGGTCATCGACCGTCCGCTGCGTTCCGGCCAGCAGGTGTACGCCCGGGGCCGCGACCTGGTGGTCATGGCCATGGTCAACCCGGGCGCCGAGGTGATTGCCGACGGGCACATCCATGTCTATGCACCGCTGCGCGGCAAGGCGATTGCCGGTGCACGCGGCATGGGCGACGCCCGCATCTTTGCCCTGGCCATGGCGCCCGAGCTGATCTCGATTGCCGGCATCTACCGCACCAGCGAGGTGTCGCTGCCCGCGAACATCCACAACCGCCCGGCCCAGGTCCGCCTGGACGCCGGCCCCGAGGGCGACCGCCTGGTCATCGAGGCGCTGGCCGCCTGATGGCCTGACCCCGTTCGCCCCCTTTCAACCGATCCACCGATTCCCCGAGGACACTACCGCATGACCAAGATCGTCGTCGTCACTTCCGGCAAAGGCGGCGTGGGCAAGACCACGACCAGCGCCAGCTTCGCCACCGGCCTGGCCCTGCGCGGCCACAAGACCGCCGTCATCGACTTCGACGTCGGCCTGCGCAACCTCGACCTGATCATGGGATGCGAGCGCCGGGTGGTCTACGACCTGATCAACGTGATCCACGGGGAGGCCAACCTGAACCAGGCCCTCATCAAGGACAAGCAGTGCGAGAACCTGTTCATCCTGGCGGCCAGCCAGACCCGTGACAAGGACGCGCTCACCCAGGACGGCGTCAAGCGCGTGCTGGATGACCTCTCCGCCATGGGCTTCGAGTACATCGTCTGCGATTCGCCGGCCGGCATCGAGACCGGCGCCCTCATGGCCATGCACTACGCCGACGAGGCGCTGGTGGTGACCAACCCCGAGGTCTCCAGCGTGCGCGATTCCGACCGCATCCTGGGCATGCTGGGCAGCAAGACGCAGCGGGCCATCGAAGGCAAGGAGCCGATCCAGGAGCACCTGCTGATCACCCGTTACAACCCCGGCCGGGTGGCCGATGGCCAGATGCTCAGCCTGGAAGACATCCAGGACATCCTGCGCATCCGGCTCATCGGCGTCATTCCCGAGAGCGAGAACGTGCTGACCGCCTCCAACCAGGGGACGCCTGCGATCCACCTCAAGGGCACCGACGTGGCCGAGGCCTACGGCGACGTGATCGACCGCTTCCTGGGGCAGGACAAGCCGCTGCGCTTCGTCGAGGCCGAGAAGGTCGGCTTCTTCAAGCGCCTGTTCGGGGGGAAATGACGCATGTCCTTCCTGTCTTTCCTGCTCGGCGAGAAGAAGAAGACCGCCAGTGTGGCCAAGGAGCGGCTGCAGATCATCCTGGCGCACGAACGCAACGGCCGCAGCGCGGCCGAGCCCGATTACCTGCCCGCCCTGCAGCGCGAGCTGGTGGCGGTGATCGGCAAATACATCCGGATCAATCCGGACGACATCAAGGTCCAGCTGGAACGCCAGGACAACCTGGATGTGCTGGAGGTCAAGATCGAACTGCCGGAGCGCACCTGAACGGGTCCTGTCCTTCCATCAACGCCGGTGATGCCCGGCGTGTTACATTAGCCGCTTGCCTTGGACGACCTTCGGCAGACGCGCCCGTGCCCCTGTGCCCGGGTGCAGCAGGCCCCGCCGGCCACCAGCCGGTCCCTGCCCCGCGGTCGTGCCCCTTCAAGGCGAGCCATACGGTCTTCTCACGGCCTCGTGGCACCACCTGCCGTACCGGCCGACCCCTGTGTCGGGCCAGTGTGCGGCGGACCCCGGCTCTGGGGCTGCCACCTGAACCTGACGGGCGTGTCCGTCGACCGGCTCCGACCGGTTGCCCCGCCCGGGAAGACCTTTGCTGATGAACCCACTCTCTGCGGCAGTGCCATCGATGGCGCTGCCCCTCACCCTGGGACGCTACCGGATCGCCGGTACGTCCCGCCCCCTGCCCGGCGGCCGCTTTGCGGCGCTGCTGAGCATTGCCAGCGGGCGCGGCAGCGCATCGACCGGGCGCCTGGTGCGCTTCGACACCGCGTTTCCGACCTCGGATGCCGCCGAGCGCTATGCGCTCGAACAAGGGCGTGGCTGGGTGCAGGCTGCCGGCCTGCGCCAGGCCCTGCCTTACTGAAGAACCACCGATCCAAAGGAGCCGACCATGGCCAAGGAAGAACTGATCGACATGATGGGCATCGTCAACGAGGTGTTGCCCGACACCCGTTTTCGCGTGACCCTGGACAACGGTCACCAGCTGATTGCCTATTCCGCCGGCAAGATGAAGAAGAACCACATCCGCATCCTGGCGGGTGACCGGGTCTCCCTCGAACTCTCGCCCTACGATCTGACCAAGGGCCGCATCAACTTCCGCCACATCGAAGGCCGCGGCCCGATGGTGCCGCGCAAGCCCCGTTGATGCCGCAACGGCGCTGAACCGTTCAGCGCCCCCGGCGCAGGCGCACCGCCTGCGCCAGCCTCTCGAGCACCGGCACCGTCTGTTCCCAGGCGATGCAGGCATCGGTCACGCTGACCCCCGGTTGCAGCGGTTGACCGGGCACGATGTCCTGCCGGCCTTCCCGCAGGTGGCTCTCGATCATCATGCCGGTGATGCGCCGCTCGCCGGCCGCGATCCGATCGGCCACCTCGCCGGCCACCAGCACCTGCCGCGCATGCTGCTTGCTGCTGTTGGCGTGCGACACATCGATCATCACCTGCTCCCGCAGGCCGCTGCCGCGCAGCAGCGCGCAGGCGGCTTCCACATCGGCGGCGCTGTAGTTCGGTTTTGAACCGCCCCGCAGGATGACGTGGGTGTCCTGGTTGCCACGGGTCTCGAAGATGGCGGCCTGCCCCATCTTGGTCATGCCCATGAAGGCGTGCTCGGCCCGCGCGGCCAGCAGCGCATCGGCGGCCACCTTCACCCCGCCGTCGGTGCCGTTCTTGAAGCCGACCGGACAGCTCAGGCCGCTGGCCAGCTGCCGGTGGCTCTGGCTTTCGGTGGTGCGCGCGCCGATGGCGGCCCAGCTGACCAGGTCGCTGGTGAACTGGGGGCTCAGCAGGTCCAGGAATTCGGTGCCTGCCGGCAAGCCCAGCGACACCACGTCCAGCAGCAGCTGCCGCGCCATGCGCAGGCCTTCATTGATGGCGAAGCTGCCGTCCAGGTGCGGGTCGTTGATGTAGCCCTTCCAGCCCACCGTGGTGCGCGGCTTCTCGAAATACACCCGCATGACCAGGACCAGCGCGTCCTGCAGCCGCGGCGCCTCGGCCTGCAGCAGCCGGGCATAGGCCATGGCCTGCCCGTGATCGTGGATCGAGCACGGCCCCACCACCACCACCAGCCGGTCGTCCCGGCCGTGCAGCACGTCGGCAATGGCGCGGCGGCTCTGCTCCACCGTGGCCTGCACCGCGTCGGTCACCGGCAGGCTTTCTTCGAGCAGGGCCGGTGTGATGAGCGGGCGCACGGCGCGGATGCGCAGGTCGTCGATGCGGGTGGTGTCGTGGGTGCCGGTGTTCGGGGTCGGGCTCATGGGGGAATTCAGGGTGGGTATCCAGGATGGGGTGTCCGGTGGCGGCGTTCAGGCCACGGCCGGGCGGGCCACCAGCGATTGCAGCAGGCGCGGCAGCTGGTCTTTCTGGCAGCGTTGCAGGGTCTGCAGCAGGCCATGGTCGGGTTCGGGCAGGCGGTGGCGGTGCATCAGGTCGTGGCGCAGGCGGGCCAGCAGTTCGGCGGTGACTTCGGCATCGGCCAGGGCCCGGTGGGCGCGGCCGCTGCGCGGCAGGCCCAGCCAGTCGGCCAGCACGCCCAGCTTGTGCGCCGGTGCTTCCGGGTATAGCCGGCGCGACAGCAGCACGGTGCAGGCGAAGGCGTGGGGCGCCGGCACGCCGGCATGGGCCAGTTCGCTGCGCCAGAAACGCTGGTCGAAGCCGGCGTTGTGGGCCACCAGCGGCGCAGCGCCCACGAAGCGGGCCGCTTCGCGCATGACCTCGGCCGCCGGCGGCGCGGCCTGCACCATGGCGTTGGTGATGCCGGTGAGCTGGCTGACGAAGCTGTTCACCGGCACGCCGGCGTTCATCAGGCTCTGGAAGCGGTCGACCACGCGGCCGCGTTCGGTGAGCACGATGGCCACTTCGGTGGCCCGGTCGCCGCCGGCACTCGAGATGCCGGTGGTCTCGAAGTCGATGACGCCGATCAGGGGAGATTGCATCCGGGGTTTGTAACCGATGCGCCGGGTGCGTCCGTCGGATGCCTCGGGACCTGCCTCAGGGGGCGGCCTCGGCCAGGCCGGCCGCCACCGCTTCCGGCGGGGTGGTGACGGCCTGCCATTGCGTCCGCCCGAGCGCCTGCTGCACAAAGTGTTCCGGCACGCCGCGCTGGCGGTAGAAGTCGGCCACCACCGGCGCCAGCGAGGGCAGCATGCCGCCGAAGCCCAGGCTGGCGTCGGGCGTCAGCAGCCGCTTTTCGCCGGCCACGAACACCAGGGTGCAGGCGGCTTCGCAGGCGACCCGGGCTTCGGTGTTCAGGGCCCGCTGCACCGCCAGCTGCGCCATGCCGTGCCCTTCGGTCACCAGGCCGCCGGGGCTGCGGATTTCGAGCCGGCGCACCTGCGGATGCGCGTCGAGCGCAGCGCGCAGCGCCTGGGTGCTGCCGATGCCGAGCCGCCCGCTGACCCGCAGCGCACGCACCTGCCCGTCGGCATCGGGCAGTGGCGTCACCACCACCGCCCCGTCGCCACGCACCGTGGTGGACCACCAGGCCTGCAGCAGGCCGCTCAGGCCCATCACGGCGGCCAGTGCCAGCACGGGCGCGCCGCCCAGCCCGACCAGCAGCGGGGTCCAGAGCAGTCGACCGTCACTGGTCTCGCCCCCGGCCTCGGCATGCCGGCTGGCGCTGCGGATGCTGCCCGCCATCCAGGCACCGCACCAGACCACGCACCACAGGCCGGTGACGGCGGCCAGCCACAGCCACAGGCCGTAGTCGGCGTCCACGACCCAGGTCTGCAGCGCCAGCAGGCGGGAGGCCAGCAGCCCGGCCAGGCCGATCAGCAGGCCGGTGAAGGCGGTGCGCCACGGCGACCAGCGTCCCTGTGCAATGAACCACCAGCGGGGGTCGATCCCGGCCGCCCACCAGGGCGGCAGCACCGGCTGCGCCGGCGGTGGCGCCGAGGCATGGCGGCGGCGCGCCGGGTGCAGCACGTTGGCCTGCAGCCAGACCATCAGCTTGAGGGTGCCGGGGTTCTGCGCCTTGCGGGTCAGCGGCGCCAGGGCGTCGGTGTCGATGTAGGGTTCGCGGCTGGCGTCGGCCAGTGCCAGCTGCGTCGGCAGGCGGCGCAGCATCTCGGCGTCGGGCGGCAGGCCGGGCATCCAGTGGCGCAGGTCGCGCAGGCGCAGCCAGATGCGGCCCTGGCCGTCCTCGGCCAGGTGCAGGTCGTGGTGGGCGTGGCGCTGGGTCCACAACCGCACCACGTCGATGCGGGGAGCTCGCGGCATGGGGCCGCAGTGTGCCAGCCCCGACCGGACTCAGCTCACCTTGCCGAGTGCGCGCAACACCTTCTGCGGGGTGATGGGCTGCGAGAAAACATGTGCATCGAACGGCGCGATGGCGTCGTTGATGGCGTTCATCACCGCGGCCGGTGCACCGGCGGTGCCGGCCTCACCCGCGCCCTTGGCGCCCAGCTTCGAGCTGGCGGTGGGCGTCTGCACGTGGGCGACCTCGATGTCGGGCATTTCGCTCGACATGGGCACCAGGTAGTCGGCCATGCTGGCGTTGACCATCAGACCCTGCTCGTCGTAGAGGCACTCTTCCAGCAGCGCGCCGCCGATGCCCTGCACGATGGCGCCGCGCATCTGCTCGTCGACCAGCATCGGGTTGAGCACCCGGCCGCAGTCTTCCACCGCCCAGTGCTTGAGCAGCTTCACGAAGCCGGTGTCCGGGTCCACCTCCACATACGAGGCCTGCACGCCGTTGGTGAAGATGAACGGGTAGTCGCGCTGCGCGTAGTGGCGGGTCACCATCAGCTCGGGCGTGAAGTCGGCCGGCAGGGTGTCGGAGCGGAAGTAGGCGATGCGCCCCAGCTCTGACAACGGCAGCAGCTCTTCGCCGGTGACGGCGTCCACCACGCGGCCGCGCCGCACCGCCAGGGTGCTGCCTTCGCGTTTCAGGATGACGGCCGCCACCTTGACGATGTTCTCGCGCAGCGCCTGGCCGGCCAGCAGCACCGCCTCGCCGCCGATGCCGGCCCCGCGCGATGCCCAGGTGCCGCCGCCGTAGGGGGTGGTGTCGGTGTCGCCGGTGACGATCTTGACCTTCTGGATGTCCACGCCCACGGCGTCGGCCGCGATCTGGCGGTAGATGCCCTCGGTGCCCTGGCCCTGCTCGCCCACGCCGATCAGCACGGTGACGTCGCCCTCGGGGTCAAGTCGAGCGGTGGCGCCGTCCTGCGAGGCGATGCGGGCGCCGCCCACGCCGTAGAACGCGGCGCTGGGGTTGGTGAGCTCGATCACGGTGGCAAAACCGATGCCCCGGTAGATGCCCTTCTGGCGCAGCGCGGCCTGCTCGGCGCGCAGGGCGTCGTAGTTCATCAGCTCGCGCAGCTTCTTCAGGCTGGCCTGGTGCGACAGGATCTCCAGCTTGATGCCGGAGGCGCCGGCGGTGGGGTAGGCGTCGTCGGGGATGACGTTCAGCTCACGGATGGTCAGCGGGTCCATGCCGATCTTCTGCGCCGCCAGGTCGACCAGGGCCTCGGTCACGGCGCAGGCAATCGGGTGGCCCACGCCGCGGTACTGGCAGGTCGGGGTCTTGTTCTGGAACACCACGTTGAGCTTTGCGCGGTAGTGCTGGTGCTTGTACGGGCCGCCGACCAGGTTGACCACCTGGTTGCCTTCGATGGCGCTGGTGCGCGGGAACATGGAGTACGGGCCGATGCCGGTGAGGTCGACCATGTCGAAACCCAGGATCTCGCCGGTCTTGTTGACCGCGATACGCGCCTTGACTTCGTGGTGGCGGGCATGGATGTCGCTGGTGAAGCTCTCCAGCCGGTCGGCCACGAACTTCACCGGGCGGCCCAGCATGATCGACAGCGCCACGGTGGCGAAGTCGTCCGGGTAGGCGTGCACCTTGATGCCGAAGGAGCCGCCGACGTCCTTGCAGACCACGCGGATGGCGCTGGCCGGCAGGTCGAACTGCCGGCCATAGAGGTCCTGCATCATGTGCGGGGCCTGGAACGAGTGGTAGACCGTCAGCCGCTGTTCGGCCGGGTTCCAGTGGGCGATCTGGGTGCGCGGCTCCAGGGTCACGCCGGTGTGGCGGCCGAATTCAAAGTCGATCTCGGCCACCGCGTCGGCCTCGGCGAACACCCGGTCCACATCGCCCACGTTCAGGCTGCGGGTGAAGCACAGGTTGTCGCCCAGCTCGGGGTGGATCAGCGGGGTGGACGGGTCGAGCGCGGTCGACATCTCGGTGGCGGCGGGCAGTTCTTCCCAGTCGACCATGACGAGTGCCAGCGCGTCCTCGGCCTGGGCGCGGGTCTCGGCCACCACCGCCACCACCGGCTCGCCCTGCCAGCAGGCGCGATCCACCGCCAGCGGGTACTGCGGTGCCGACTTCATGCCGGCCAGGTGGCCCAGCACGGCGACCCAGGGCTTGCAGACCTTGGCCAGGTCGTGGCCGTCGGCCACCAGCAGCACACCGGGCACCGCGCGGGCCGCATCGGCGTGGATCTTCTTGATGCGCATGTGCGCCACCGGGCTGCGCCAGAAGGCCACGTGCGCCATGCGGGGCAGTTCGATGTCGTCGATGTACTGGCCCAGGCCCTGGGTCAGGCGCTCGATGCCGCCGCGCGGCACGGTGGCGCCGATGTAGCGCGGGTCGTCGGTGACGGGGGTCAGCGGGCGGGGCTGGCCGATGCCCGGTTCCAGGTTTTCAATGTCCCGTTTCATGCCTTGGCCTCCTGGCTCTGTTGTTGCCGTTGTTGCAGCACTTCGCAGATGGCGTCCACGATGGCGTGGTAGCCGGTGCAGCGGCAGTAGTTGCCGGAAATGAACTCGCGCACCTCGGTGCGGCTGGCGTGGGGCTGGGTCTCGACCAGCTCCTTGGCCGCCATCAACATGCCCGAGGTGCAGAAGCCGCACTGCAGCGCGTTGCGCCGCACGAAGGCTTCCTGCAGGTCGCGGATCACGCCGCTGCGGCTGGCGCCTTCGATGGTCAGCACCTCGCCGCCGTCGGCCTGCACCGCCAGCGTCAGGCAGCCGCGCACGATGTGGCCGTTGAGCTCCACGGTGCAGGCACCGCAGACGCCGTGCTCGCAGCCGAGGTGGCTGCCCTTGAGGCCGAGGTCTTCGCGCAGGAAGTCCACCAGGTGGGTGCGGGGCTGCACGCTGCACTGGCGGCGTTCACCGTTGACGGTGACGTGGATGGTGTGGAGGTCTGCCATGGTGAATGTCCTTGTGGTCTCAGGCGGCGGCGCCGGTGAACAGGCGCTGCAGCAGCACGCCGGCCAGGTGGCGTTTGGTCTCGGGGGTGTTGGTCAGGTCGGGCAGCGGGTCGATCGAGTCGCGCAGCGCCTGCACCGCCCGGGCCACGCGGGCGGCATCGGGCGCAGCGCCTTCCAGCACCGCCTCGGCAGCGGCCGCGCGCACCGGCGTGGCGTCCACCCCCAGCAGCACCACGCGCACATCGCGCAGCACGCCACTGTGGCGCCGCGCGGTGGCGGCCATGCCGACGATGGCGTAGTCGCCGTGGCGGCGGGCCAGTTCCTGGAAGCCGAACCAGTGGTCGGCGCCGGCCAGCGGCAGTTCGCTGGCCACCAGCACCTCGTCGGGCTCCAGCGCGGTGGCATAGAGCCCCTGGAAGAAGTCGTCGGCAGCGATGCGGCGCTCGCCATTCGGCCCGCGCGCCACCACCGTGCCGCCCAGCGCCAGCAGGCAGGTCGGCCATTCGGCCGCCGGGTCGGCATAGGCGATGGAGCCGCCCCAGGTGCCGCTGTTGCGGATGGCGCGGTGCGCAATGTGGGGTGCCGCCGCTTTCAGCAGCGGCGCGTGGCGGGCCACCAGCGGGCTGTGCTCGATCTCGCTGTGGGTGGCCAGCGCGCCGATGCGCAGCACATTGCCCTGCACGCTGATGCCGCGCAGCGCCTCGATGCCGGTGATGTCGATCACCAGGCGCGGCTCCGAGAGCCGCATGTTCAGCGTGGCCATCAGGGTCTGGCCACCGGCCAGCAGGCGGGCGTCGTCGCCGTGTTCCTGCAGCAGCGAGAGCACCTGGTCGAGCGAGCGGGGTTTGACGTAATCGAAGGCAGCGGCTTTCATGGGCGGTCCTCAGGAGGTCAGCAGGGAAGCGATCCACACGCCGAAGCCGGTGGACAGGGCACCCAGCGCGAACCACAGCACGCGCAGGCTCTCGGGCGCCGGTGCAGCGGCGGGCGGGGCCGGACGGGTGGCTACGGTGGGGGTGAACGCGGGCGCAGGAGCGGATGCCGGAGCGGGTGCCGGAGCGGGTGCCGGAGCGGGTGCCGGGGCCGCAGCAGTCGAGGGCGAGCTGGCGGGCACAGCCACCGCCGGTGCGGCCGTTGCAGCCGGGGCCACCGCAGCGGGCTCGGCCGCGTCGGTGGCAGGTGCCGGTGCGGCTTCGGCCGGCGCCGCCACGATGGCGTTGAAGGCGGCGAAGAACTGGTCGGCCATCTGCTTGGCGGCGGCGTCGATCATGCGGCCGCCCACCTGGCCGAGCTTGCCGCCCACCGAGGCCTGGGTGGTGTAGCTCAGGCGGGTGCCGTCGGCCTCGTCGGTCAGTGCCACGTTGCTGTGGCCTTTGGCCATGCCGGCGGCGCCGCCGGAGCCTTCGAAGTTGAGGGTGCAGCCTTCGTTCTCGCGCACGTCCTCCATGCGGATGTGGCCGACAAAGCGGGCCCGCACCGGGCCCACCTTCACCGCCACGCGGGCGGTGCGTTCGGTCGGGCTGGTGGCCTCCATGGCTTCGCAGCCCGGGATGCAGCGCACCAGCACCTCGGGGTCGTTGAGCCCTGCCCACACCTTGTGGCGCGGTGCGGCGATCAGGATGTCTCCTGTCAATTCCATGTCTTCGATCCTCGGGTTTTCACGGGTGTTTTTGTTTACCAGGCGGTTAACAATGGTACGAATCATTGACCTGTCGGTAAATAGCGTGCGCATCCAGACAAACCCTGACCCGGTCGCCGAAGCCGAACCCATGCCCCCGGAAGCCCCGGCCCGCCGGCGCATGGGCGTGGCCGAGCGCGAGCGCCAGATCCTGGACGGCGCCATCGCCTTCTTTGCCGAACACGGCTTCGATGGACAGCTGCGCGACCTGGCCCGCAGCATCGGCGTCACCCATGCCCTGCTGTACCACTACTTCCCCACCAAGCAGGCGCTGGTCGACCGCGTCTACCTGGAGGTGTTCGAGGGCCGCTGGCGCACCGAATGGGACAGCCTGCTGGACGACCCCGCCATCAGCGTCGAGGACAAGTTCACCGCCTTCTATGCGGAGTACGTGAACATCACCCTGACCAAGGAGTTCGTGCGCATCCTGGTGTTCTCGGGCCTGACCGACCACACCATCACCGACCGCTTCTTCGCCATGCTGCGGGTGCGGCTGTTCCCGCGCCTGATCCGCGAGACCCGCCGCTTCCGGGGCGTGGTCAGCCGCGCGCGGCCCAGCGAACGCGAGATGGAACTGCTCATGGGGCTGCACGGCGGCTTCTTCTACATCACCATGCGGCGCTGGATCTATGCGCAGGACGTCTACACCGAAACCCACCACGAGGGCTACGACGAAGCCCTGGTGCGCGACCGGGTTCGCGGCTACCTGATCGCCAGCCGCGAACTGTTTGCCGAGTCCGCCAGCAAGGCACCGGCGGCCCGCAAAAAGCCGGCCGCCAGCCGATGAACCAGAGTCAGAGAAGGCCGGTGCGGGGACACCGGCGTCATGCCAACCCGGCTGAACCCACAGCCACGACATCCACCGAGGAGACAACATGAAATTCACGAAATTCGCCATGGCCAGCCTGGTCGCGCTCGGGGCCACGGTCGCAGCCGGTTCGGCCTTCGCGCAGCAGCGCGTCACGGTCAACATCGGCTCCAGCCACCCCACCACCAACATCTGGGCCTTCGCCATGAAGGAAGTGTTCCAGCCCGAGGTCGACCGCATCCTGAAGGAAGGCGGCGGCAAGTACGAGGTGCGCTGGCGCGAGAACTACGGCGGCACGCTCTACAAGTTCACCGACACCCGCGCGGCCGTGCGCGACGGCATCGTGGATGTGGGCATGGTCGGCACCGTGTGGGAGAACTCCGCCATGCCGCTGCAGAACGTGACCTACTTCACCCCGTTCGCCACCACCAACCACGAGCAGCTGATCGAGATCTTCGACAAGCTCAACGCCACCGTGCCGGCGCTCAAGGACAGCTGGGCCGCCCAGAACATGGTGCCGCTCTCTTCGCTGATCACCGACAGCTACGACATCTACGCCAACTTCCCGGTCACCAACATGGATGCGCTGAAGAACAAGCGCATCAATGCCCCCGGCACCTCGGCCAACTGGCTGCGCGACACCGGTGCCACCCCGGTGGACGGCGCCCTGACCACCTACTACACCAACATCCAGACCGGCGTGACCCAGGGCGCGCTGTCGTTTGCCAGCGGCATCGGCCCGGCCCGCGTGTACGAAGTGGCCAAGCACCTGACCCGCATCGACATCGGCGCCATGTACTTCGGCAGCGTGGCGGTCAACAAGCGCTTCTTCGAGAAGCTGCCCAAGGAAGTGCAGGACGCCATGCTGCAGGCCGGCAAGGCCACCTCCAAGGCCCACGGCCAGCACGTCACCAAGACCGCCAACGCCGCGCTGGACACCATGAAGGCCGCCGGCCTGCAGATCACCGAACTGCCGCAGGCCGAAAAGACCAAGTGGGTCAACAGCCTGCCCAACATCGTGGCGCCCTGGCTGCAGACCACCGGCGACGGCGGCAAGCAGGTGCTCAAGGCCTACTTCGACGAGCTGCGCGCGCGCGGCGTGAAACCGCTGCGCGACTGGGAAGCCCAGAACCGCTGATGGCATGACCTTCTCCGCCGTCCGGCCTGCGTGCCGGCGGCGGTTTTTTTGACCCATCTCCTGCGGGTGACCCGTGCACAACGAACCTGATTTCGCCAGCGAGACCCCCGCGGTCGCCGGCCTCACCAATCCCCTGCAAGGGCTGGCCAACCTGATGGCCGCCATCGGCACCGTCTGGATCTTCGCCATGATGTTGCTGGTGGTGGCCGACGTGCTGGGCCGCAATTTCTTCGACGCGCCGATCACCGGCGTGGCCGAGTTCGCCGCCCGCTCGGTGGCCTCCATCGTCTTCCTGCAGCTGGCCGCCGCCATCTGCTCCGGCCGCATGACCCGCAGCGACTTCCTGCTGCAGTTCATCGCCCGCCGCTCCACCGCCGCCGTCAAGGCCCTGGATGTGTTCAACGTGGTCGTGGGCGCGCTGCTGTTCGCCGCCCTGGCCGTCATTGCCTGGCCCGAGCTGGTCGAGGCTTACCAGAGCCAGGAATACATGGGCGTGCAAGGCGTCTTCACCGTGGTGACCTGGCCGTTCCGCGCCCTGATCGTGCTGGGTTCGGCGGTGGCCGCCGTGGCCTACCTGGGCTGCATCCCTTCCCTGCTGCGCAACCCCGTCGTTCAAGGAGCTCAGGCATGAGCGAACTCGCCCTGGGCGGGCTCCTCATCGGAGCCCTTGTCTTTCTGGTGCTGATCGGCCTGCACATTGCCGTGGCCCTGACCGCGGTCGGCTTCGCCGGCATCTGGCTGATGCGCGAAGACGTGGAAATGGCCATGCGCCTGCTCTACCTGTCGGCCTACAACGGCGTGGCCGACTACATCTTCGCCACCATCCCGCTCTTCGTGCTCATGGGGCTGCTGGTGTCCATAGCGAACGTCGGCAAGGACACCTTCGACGTGGCCGAGACCCTGTTGCGCCGCATCCGCGGCGGCCTGGGCGTGGCCACCGTGGCGGCGAACACCGTGTTCGCCGCCGTGACCGGCGTGTCCATCGCCTCGGCGGCGGTGTTCACCCGCGTGGCGGTGCCCGAGATGGTGCGCCACGGCTACCGCACCAGCTTCGCCGCCGGCACCGTGGCCGGCAGTTCGGTGCTGGGCATGATGATCCCGCCCAGCCTGCTGATGATCATCTACGGCGTGCTGGCCGAGCAGTCCATCGGCACCCTGTTCATTGCCGGCGTGATCCCGGGCTTCTTCCTGGCCATCGCCTTCGCCGTGATGATCGTGCTGATGGCCCGCTTCTCCCCGGGCGTGGTGTTCGATTTGAAGAAGCAGGCCGAGATCGCGGCCGAGCGCAGCACTGCGCGCCTGCTCACCACCGGCGAGATGCTGACCAAGCTGGTGCCGATTGCCGCCCTGGTGGCGCTGGTGCTGGGCGGCCTGTACTCCGGCTTCTTCACGCCCACCGAGGCCGGGGGCGTGGGCGCGTTCGGCGCCTTCGTCATTGCCATCCTGCGGCGCAAGCTGGGCGGCGGCAACCTGTGGCGGGTGCTGACCGAGACCGGCGCGGTGTCGGTGGGCATCCTGATCCTGCTGGTGGCGGCGGGCTTCTACAGCCGCATGCTGTCGGTGGCCGGCGTGCCGGTGGCCATCAGCGACCTGGTGCAGGACAGCGGCTTCGGCCCCTGGGGCTTCCTGATGATCTATGTGCTGATCCTGCTGCTGCTGGGCATGATCCTGGACAGCAGCTCGATCCTGCTGATCATGACGCCGGTGGCCGCGCCGATTGCTGCGGACCTCGGCTTCAACCTGATCCAGTTCGGCGTGATCACCGTGCTGGCCGTGGAGATCGGTCTGCTCACCCCGCCCTTCGGCATTTCGGTGTTCACCGTCAAGTCCACACTCAACGACCCGAAGGTGTCGGTGGAAAGCATCTTCGCCGGCACCCTGCCCTTTGTGGGCGTGATGCTGCTGGTGCTGCTGCTGGTGGCCGTGTTCCCCTGGATGTCGCTGGCGCTCACCTGAGCGCACACGCCGACCTTCAGCGCAACGCCCGCACCGCCCAGCCGAAGAACGCCCCCAGGGCGCCGAACGCCAGCCCGCCGGCCGCCAGCACCACCCCGGAGCCCAGCACCGGAGCGAGTGCGGCGGCGCTGGCGGCACCGGCCGCATTGCCCACGAACAACGCGCACGCGAACAGCGACACGGCGGTGCCGCGCGCGTGCGGCGTCATCTGGGTGGCGTTGAGCTGCAGCGTGTTGTGGAACATGAAGAAGCCGAAGCCGGCCATGGCCGCGGCCAGCGGCGACACCAGCGTGCCGGGCAGCAGACCCAGCAGCACGAAGCCGGTGGCCACCAGGGCGCCACCGGTCCAGGCCAGCCGGCTCTCGCCCAGCCGCGCCGACAGCGGCCCGGCCAGCAGCATGTAGGCCGATCCGCCCAGGCCATAACAGGCCGCCACCGCGCCGGCGGCCGACAGGCTCAGCCCCTGCACCTGGTGCAGGTGGGCCGCCCAGATGGCGGGCACGCCGAAGCCGATGAAGCCGTTCACCAGCGCCACCGCCAGCACCACCCGGGACCAGCGCCCGGTGACGATGGAGCCCCACAGCCGCCACAGCCCGCCCGCCGGCGGCAAGGCCGCCGCCGCGACCACGCCGCGCCGGTGCTGCCGCCGCACCTCGGCCGCCAGCCACAGGCCCACAGCGGCAAACAGCAGCGCCATGGCGCCGAAGCCCCAGCGCCAGCCCGGGCCGTCGGTGAACAGGCCGCCGGCCACCTGCCCGCCCATGATGCCCAGCGTGATGCCCAGGCCGATGCGCGCCAGCGCCACCTGCCGCTGTTCGTAGGGCACATGGTCGCCCACCCAGGCCAGCCCCAGCGGGATCAGGCCGGCGGCCCCCAGGCCCACCACCAGCCGGGTCACCAGCAGGGCGTCCAGCCCGCCGGCCCACACCGCCGCCAGGCTGCCGGCGGCGCACAGCAGCGCGGCGCCCACCAGCACCCGCAGCTTGCCGAAGCGGTCGCCCAGCGGGCCGTAGAACAACTGGGCCAGGCCGTAGGCCAGCGCGAACACCGACACCACCTGTGCGGCCTCCGACAGCCCGACGCCGAACTCCCGCGACAGCTCGGGCAGCATGGCGTCGCCGATGCGCTGCGCCGCCATGCTGGCCAGGGCGGCCAGCAGCAGCAGCGGCAGGGTACGGGCGGTATCGGGGGCGGTGGAGGCAGGGGCGGACGGGGGGCGGACGGTCTCAGGCATGTGCGCTGCCGCGGCTGCCCGGCGGCGCCAGCACATGGCGTGTCATGGCGCCGGCCAGTTCGGCCTCGCCCAGGAACACGGTGCCCGCACCGGCGGCGCGCAGCTGTGCGGCCTCTTCTTCGTTGTGGGAGCGCACGACCACCTCGATGCCGGGGTTGAGCGTGCGCGCGGTGTCGATCATGGCCTGGGCGGCCAGCGCGTCCGGGGTGGCCACCACCAGCATGCGGGCGTGGGCGATGTGGGCCTGGATCAGCACCGCCGGCTCGGCCGCGTCGCCGGCCACGGCGGCCATGCCCTGGGTGCGCAGGCGCTCCACCAGTTCGCGGTTCTGCTCGGCCACCACGAAGGGCTGCCCGGCGGCCCGCAGGGCGTCGGCAATGCGCCGGCCCACCCGGCCGTAGCCGACCAGCACCACCTGCTGCGCCAGGAAGCGCTGCTCGGTGCTCATGGGCAGTTCGGCCAGCGGGTCATCGCGCGCCTCCAGCCGCCGCACATAGGCCGACTTCTCGCGCAGGAAGGCCTGCAGCGGCGCGATGGCGCGGAACAGCAGCGGGTTCAGCGCGATGGAGATCAGCGCACCGGCCAGCACCAGGCTCTGCCCTGCCGGGTCCATCAGCCCCAGCGACGCACCCAGGCCGACCAGGATGAACGAGAACTCGCCGATCTGAGCCAGGCTGGCCGAGACGGTGAGCGCGGTGTTGAGCGGGTAGCGCATGGCCAGCACCAGCAGGGCGGCCGCCAGCGACTTGCCCAGCAGGATGATCAGCACCACGCCCAGCACCCGCAGCGGCTGCTCGACCAGCACGGCCGGGTTGAACAGCATGCCGACCGACACGAAGAACAGCACTGCAAAGGCGTCGCGCAGCGGCAGCGATTCTTCGGCCGCCCGGTGGCTGAACTCGGATTCGCGCAGCACCATGCCGGCAAAGAAGGCGCCGAGTGCGAACGACACCCCGAACAGCGCTGCCGACCCGAAGGCAATGCCCACCGCAGCCGCCACCACGCACAGCGTGAACAGCTCGCGCGAGCCTGTTCTGGCCACCTGCCACAGCAGCCAGGGGAACACCCGGCGGCCCACCACCAGCATCAGCACCACGAAGGCCGCCACCTGCAGCAGCGTCCTGCCCACGGTCTGCCACACCGGCACGCCGTCGGCCGCCGGCTGAGTGCCGCCCAGGTAGCCGGCCAGCGGCGGCAGCAGCACCAGCACCAGCACCATGGCCAGGTCTTCCACCACCAGCCAGCCCACCGCGATGCGCCCGGTGTGCGAGTCCAGCAGGCCTAGGCTTTCCAGCGCGCGCAGCAGCACCACCGTGCTGGCCACCGACAGCGCAATGCCGAACACCAGCGCCTGCCCGACGCCCCAGCCCCACCAGGTGGCCAGCCCCATGCCCATGAGTGTGGCCACCAGCATCTGCACCACCGCGCCGGGCACCGCGATCTTGCGCACCGCCAGCAGGTCGTCCAGCGAGAAGTGCAGGCCCACCCCGAACATCAGCAGCATCACGCCGATCTCGGCCAGCTGCGCGGCCAGCCCGGCATCGGCCACGAAGCCGGGGGTGAAGGGGCCCAGCACCACGCCGGCCAGCAGGTAGCCCACCAGCGCCGGCAGCTTCAGCCGCAAGGCGATCACGCCCAGCACCAGCGCCAGCCCGAAGCCGGCGGCGATGGTGGTGATGAGCGAGATGTTGTGTTCCATGGTGGCTGTCGAGTTTGGCATGGTCTGCGCAACCCGCGCGACAGGGGCCGACAAGCCGCTGCGCTAGCGTGTGGTCATGAACGCCGCCTCCTCCAGCCCCAGCGCACAACGCGCCGATCCCTCGGTCATCGACTCGCGCCAGGCCGCGTGGCGCCTGCTCATCACGCTGGGCCTGGTGACGCTGGGCAACAGCGCGATGTATGTGGTCTCGGTGGTGCTGCCGGCGGTGCAGGCCGAGTTCGGTGCCGGCCGGGCCGACGCCTCGCTGCCCTACACGCTGATGATGGTCTGCCTGGGCATCGGCGGCATCTTCACCGGCCGCCTGGCCGACCGCCATGGCCTCATGCCGGTGCTGTGGGTCGGCTCGGTCGCGGTGGTGGGCGGCTTCGTGTGGGCCGGCCTGTCGGGCAGCATCTGGAGCTTCGGGCTGGCGCACGGGCTGCTGCTGGGGCTGCTGGGGAGTTCGTCGACGTTTGCGCCGCTGCTGGCCGACACCGCGCTGTGGTGGAACCGGCGGCGCGGCATCGCGGTGGCCATCTGCGCCAGCGGCAACTATGTGGCCGGCGCGCTGTGGCCACCCATCGTGCAGCACGGCATCGACACCATCGGCTGGCGCCAGACCTACATCCTCATGGGCGTGTTCTGCGGCATCGGCATGTTCCTGCTGTCGCTGTGCATGCGCCAGCGCCCGCCGCTGGCAGAGGCCGCACCGGCACCGGTGAGCGGGGCCGGCGGCGTGCTGACCGGTACCGACCGCAGCCGGCCCTTCGGCCTGTCGCCGGCCCGGGCGCAGCAGCTGCTGTGCGTGGCGGGCGTGGCCTGCTGTGTGGCGATGTCGATGCCGCAGGTGCACATCGTGGCCTATTGCTCCGACCTGGGCTTCGGCGCGGCCCGGGGGGCCGAAATGCTCTCGCTCATGCTGGCCTGCGGCATCGTCAGCCGGCTGGTGTCGGGCCTCATCTGCGACCGCATCGGCGGCATCCGCACGTTGCTGCTGGGTTCGGCCCTGCAGGGCGTGGCGCTGCTGCTGTTCCTGCCCTTCGACGGGCTGGTGCCGCTGTATGTGATCTCGGCCCTGTTCGGCCTGTTCCAGGGCGGCATCGTGCCGGCCTACGCCATCATCGTGCGCGAACACTTCGACCCGCAGGAGGCCGGCGCGCGGGTGGGGGCGGTCATCATGGCCACGCTGGTGGGCATGGCGCTGGGCGGCTGGCTCTCGGGCTGGGTGTTCGACCTGACCGGCAGCTACCGGGCCGCCTTCATCAACGGCATCGGCTGGAACCTGCTCAACCTCACGATCGCGTTCTGGCTGTTCCGCAGGGTGCGCCACGCGCCGCCCACGCCGCGCTGATCCAGCCGTGGCCGCTGACCAGCACCACGCCGCCCAGCACCAGCAGTGCCCCCAGCAGGAAGCTGGGCTCGATCGGCTCGGCCAGCAGCCAGGCCCCCAGCAGCACGCCGAACACCGGCGTGAGGAACGAGAACACGCCCAGCCGCGAGGCCAGGTAGTGCCGCAGCAGCCAGAACCACAGCAGGAAGCTGGCAAAGCTCACCACCACCGCCTGAAAGGCCAGCGCGCCCCACACCGCCGGCGTCGGCCGGAAGGTGGTGTGCCCCATCAGGAAGGCGGCCGGCAGCAGCAGCACAAAGGCCCCCAGCAGCTGGTAGAGCAGGGTCTGGGTGGCTGGCAGGGCCGCCACCTTCGTGGTGCGGATGACCACCGTGGTGGCACCCCAGGCCATGCCCGCCAGCAGGCCCAGCGCATCACCCCACAGCATGCGGCGCCAGTCGCCGGGGGTTGAGGCGTCGCGCCACAGGAAGCCGATGGCGATGCCCGCAAACGCCAGCGTTATGCCCGCCCACTGCAGCGGCGCCAGCCGTTCCGAGGGCAGCTTCCAGTGCAGGCCGAGCGCGGCGAACACCGGCGCGGTGTAGAGGAACACGATCATGTGCGCCGCCGAGGTGTGGCGCAGCCCCTCGCCCACCAGCAGGTACTCGAAGGCGAACAGCGCGCCGGCCGCAGCACCCGGTTGCCACACGCCGCTGCCCACATCCAGCCGTTCGCCGCGCCAGGCCATGAGCAGGCCGACCAGCGCCGCCGCAATGCCGGAGCGCACTGCGATCTGCAGCACCGGCGAAAAGTCGTCTGCGGTGGCCTTGAGCACGATCTGCTGCGCGCTCCACAGCAGGCAGAGCATGAGCATCAGGCCGGTGGCCCGGGCGTCCAGGGGTTGTCGGGTGTCCATCCACCGATTCTGGCTTTGACGGATGTGCGGCACCTAACGAGAATCCGACAAGCCCATGCCGCCACCCCGTCAACGCAACGCCCCGCTGCAGGTCAGCAGCCCCGAGTTCACCGAAGCCCTGCCGTGCCCGGTGCATTTCCGCGTGGCCGACCTGCCGCCGGACGCCACCTACCCGCGCCACAGCCACCGCTGGGGCGAGCTGGTGTATTCCTTCAGCGGCGTAATGGAGGTCGAGCTCACCGGCACCGTCTGCATGGTGCCGCCGCAGGCCGCGTTGTGGCTGCCGCCGGGGGTGGGGCACCGGGGCATGAACCGGCAGGCGTCGCACCACGCCTCGGTCTACATCGCGCCCGAACTCATCCCGCCGATGCCGGCGCAGCCCTGCGCGGTGAGCGTGAGCCCGCTGCTGCACAGCCTGCTGGAGCGCCTGCAGGCGCAGCCTCCGGTGCTGCCCTACACGGCCGCGCAGGAGCGTTTGTTGCGGGTGGTGGTGGACGAGATGGCGCAGTCGCAGGTGCTGCCGAGCTGGCTGCCCGGCACCGACGACGCCCTGCTGCAGCCGGTGCTGCTGGCCCTGCAGGACCAGCCGGGTGACAACCGCAGCGCGGCCGACTGGGCGCGCACGGTGCACACCACCGAACGCACCCTGGCCCGGCGCTTCCAGGCCCGGCTGGGCATGGGCCTGAACGAATGGCGGCAGCGCCTGCGGGTGTCGCGGGCGCTGCCGTTGCTGGAAGCCGGCCAGACGGTGGAGGCCATCGCCCAGGACTTGGGCTATGCCTCCACCTCGGCCTTCATCGCCATGTTCCGGCGGCTCACCGGGAGCACGCCGGATGCCTTCAGGCGAGATCGAAACGGTCGTTGTTCATGACCTTGACCCAGGCGGCCACGAAGTCGCGCACGAACTTCTCGCGGTTGTCGCTCTGGGCATAGACCTCGGCCAGGGCGCGCAGCTGCGAGTTCGAGCCGAACACCAGGTCGACCACGGTGCCGGTGAAGCGCACTTCGCCGGTCTTGCGGTCACGGCCTTCCAGCACGCCGGCGGCCGCCGTCTTTTTCCACTGGGTGCGCATGTCGAGCAGGTTCACGAAGAAGTCGTTCGACAGCGTGCCCGGGCGGTCGGTGAACACACCGTGGCGGGTGCCGGCGGCGGTGATGCCCAGGGCGCGCATGCCGCCGACCAGGGCGGTCATTTCCGGGGCGCTGAGCTGCAGCAGCTGGGCCTTGTCGATCAGGCGCTCGGCCACCGAGTCCTCCAGGCCGCGCTTGACATAGTTGCGGAAGCCGTCGGCCACCGGTTCCAGCACCGCGAAGGAGTCGACGTCGGTCTGCTCCTGCGAGGCGTCGGTGCGGCCCGGCGCGAACGGCACCGTGACCTTCACGCCGGCGGCCTGGGCGGCGGCTTCCACCGCAGCGCTGCCCGCCAGCACGATCAGGTCGGCCAGCGAGATCTTCTTGCTGCCCGGCTGCGCGCTGTTGAAGGCGCTGCGGATGGTCTCGAGCCTGGCCAGCACGGTGGCCAGTTCGGCCGGCTGGTTGGCTTCCCAGTCCTTCTGCGGGGCCAGGCGGATGCGGGCACCGTTGGCGCCGCCGCGCTTGTCGCTACCACGGAAGGTGGCGGCCGAGGCCCAGGCCACCGACACCAGCTGCTGCACGCTCAGGCCAGAGGCCAGCACCTGCGCCTTCAGCGCGGCGATGTCCTTCTCGTCGACCAGGGGGTGGTCCACCGGCGGCACCGGGTCCTGCCAGATCAGCACTTCCTTGGGCACCAGCTTGCCCAGGTAACGGGCGCGCGGGCCCATGTCGCGGTGGGTCAGCTTGAACCAGGCGCGGGCAAAGGCGTCGGCGAACTCGGCCGGATTCTGGTGGAAGCGGCGCGAGATCTTTTCGTAGGCCGGGTCCATGCGCAGCGACAGGTCGGCCGTGGTCATCATGGGCGGGTGCTTCTTGGACGGGTCGTGCGCGTCCGGGATCAGGTGCTCGGGCTTGCAGTTCTTCGGCGTCCACTGGTGGGCGCCGGCCGGGCTTTTGGTCAGCTCCCATTCGTAGCCGAACAGCATGTCGAAGTAGCCGTTGTCCCAGGTGGTCGGGTTGGGTTTCCAGGCGCCTTCGATGCCGCTGGTGGTGGTGTGCACGCCCTTGCCGGTGCCCAGGCGGTTGATCCAGCCGAAGCCCTGCTCTTCAATGGCGGCGCCTTCCGGCTCGGGGCCGACCAGCGACGGATCACCCGCGCCGTGGGCCTTGCCGAAGGTGTGGCCGCCGGCCACCAGGGCCACGGTCTCTTCGTCGTTCATGGCCATGCGGGCGAAGGTCTCGCGCACGTCGCGGCCGGAGGCCACCGGGTCGGGCACGCCGTCCGGGCCTTCCGGGTTCACATAGATCAGGCCCATCTGCACGGCGCCCAGCGGGTCGTCGAGCATGCGTTCGCCGGAGTAGCGGCTGTCGGCCTCCTTGCTGCTGGCCAGCCACTTCGATTCCGGTCCCCAGTAGATGTCTTCTTCGGGCGCCCAGATGTCTTCACGGCCACCGGCAAAGCCGAAGGTCTTGAAGCCCATGGATTCCAGCGCGACGTTGCCGGCCAGGATGAACAGGTCGGCCCAGGAGAGGTGGTTGCCGTACTTCTGCTTGATCGGCCAGAGCAGGCGGCGGGCCTTGTCCAGGTTGCCGTTGTCGGGCCAGCTGTTGAGCGGGGCGAAGCGCTGGTTGCCGGTGCCGGCGCCGCCACGGCCGTCGGAGATGCGGTAGGTGCCGGCGGCGTGCCAGGCCATGCGGATCATCAGGCCGCCGTAGTGGCCCCAGTCGGCCGGCCACCAGTCCTGGGAGTCGGTCATGAGGGCCTTGAGGTCGGCGACCACGGCGTCCAGGTCGAGCTGCTGGAACGCTTGTGTGTAGTCGAAATCTTCACCCATCGGGTTGGAGGCCGGGGTGTGCTGGTGCAGGATGTTCAGGCGCAGCTGGTTCGGCCACCAGTCGGTGTTGGTGCGGGCCTGGCCGGTGGCGGCGGCCGGGATGGCGGCGCCGGAGAAGGGGCATTTGGTTTCGGTTGTCATCGTGGCTCCTTGTCGTTGGTGAGGTTCGCCCGGTAAAGGCGAACGGGCAGTCTAGGCCGGTGGTTTTGGCCGGGCAATGACAAATTGCCTATGGCGTTCATAGGCCGCCAGCGTGACGAACGACCGCAACCGGAACAGGGTTTTGTTCAAGACAAACGCAAGTCGGTCGAAAAGGGGACACGCCAGCATTTCCTGGCCCCTCTTTTTTCTCCGGAGGTTTCCCATGCGCACCAACCTGCCCGTGACCCAGCGCGAGTTCGAATTCCCGGCCGACGCGACGCTGCTGTCCACCACCGACACCCAGAGCCATGTCCGGTATGCGAACGAATCGTTCCTGGCGGTGAGCGGTTTCACGGCAGAGGAGCTCATCGGGCAGCCGCACAACCTGGTGCGCCACCCGGACATGCCGAAGGAGGCGTTTGCCGACATGTGGGAAACGCTCAAAGGCGGGCAGTCCTGGACGGCGCTGGTCAAGAACCGCTGCAAGAACGGCGACCACTACTGGGTGCGTGCCAACGCCACGCCGGTGGTGCGCGACGGCCAGCTGGTGGGCTACATGTCGGTGCGCACCAAGCCCACCCGCGACGAGGTGCGACAGGCCGAGCAGCTCTATGCCCGATTCGTGCGCGGCGAGCAGGGCTCGCAGGCCTTCCACAAGGGCATCATCATCCGCACCGGCCTGGCCCGCTGGATGTCCTGGACCCAGACCGCCTCGCTGCGCAGCCGCATCCTGTGGCCGATGTCCGCCGCGCTGGCGGCGGTGGCCGGCGCCGGCTTCGTGATCCATCCGCTGGGCGAGGCCCTGTCGCTGGCCGCGCAGATGGCGGTGGCCTTCGGCGCAGTGGCCTGGTGGCTGGACCGCCAGATCGTGGCGCCGGTGCAGCAGGTGCTGCGCCAGGCGCAGGCGGTGGCCGCCGGCCAGCCGGGCAGCAACGAGCAGCTCAACCGGGTGGACGAGATCGGCATGCTGCTGCGCACCGTCAACCAGTCCGGCCTGAACCTGCGGGCGCTGCTCGACGATGTGTCGGCCCAGATCGGCGGCGTGCGGGCTTCCAGCGAGGAAATGGCCGCCGGCACCGCCGACCTCAGCGAGCGCACCGAGCAGGCCGCCTCCAGCCTGCAGGAAACGGCGGCCTCCATGGAAGAGATGAACGCCACCGTGTCCAGCACCGGCCGCACCGCCGACGAGGCCACCCGCATGGCCGAGAAGGCCAGCCACGCGGCCGAGCAGGGCAGCCAGATCGTGACCCAGGTGGTCGGCACCATGGGCGAGATCAGCGCCAGCTCGCGCCGCATTGCAGAAATCACCAGCCTGATCGACGGCATTGCCTTCCAGACCAACATCCTGGCGCTCAATGCGGCGGTGGAAGCCGCCCGGGCCGGCGAGCAGGGCCGGGGCTTTGCGGTGGTGGCCGGCGAGGTGCGCAACCTGGCCCAGCGCAGCGCGCAGGCGGCCAAGGAAATCGGCCAGCTCATCCAGGACAGCAACGACCGCGTGGCGTCCGGTCACCAGCTGGCGCAGCAGGCCGGCGAAGCCATGCAGAGCATCCTGCACGAAGCGCAGACCGTGTCTTCCATGATCCGCGACATCGGCCGCGCCACCCACGAACAGGTCACCGGCATCGGCCAGGTCAATGCCGCCGTGACCCAGCTCGACCAGGTGACGCAGCAGAACGCCACGCTGGTGGAACAGTCCACCGCCGCCGCCAACTCGCTCACCCAGCGGGCCGGGCGGCTGGCCGACGCGGTCGGCGTGTTCCGCTGACACCCTGGCGTCTTCGGGGCAGCCGGTCCGGCCCGGCCGGCTGCATACACTCGGGGAGTACCAGACAACCCGAGGACCGTTTCATGAGCCGTGGCCAGTTCCAGACCTTCTCCGACGTTTTCATCCTGGACGGCGTGCGCACGCCGATGGTCGATTACATGGGCGCCTTCGCCGACGCCAACCCGATCGATCTGGGCATCAAGGTGGCGCGCGAGGTGCTGGCGCGCACCGGCATCGAGGCGGCACAGGTCGACTCGGTGCTGGCCGGCAACATGGCCCCCGGCGGCTTCGACCAGTTCTATGTGCCCCGCCACATCGGCCTGTACGCCGGGGTGCCGCAGGTGGTGCCGGCGCTGATGGTGCAGCGCATCTGCGGCACCGGCTTCGAGCTGTTCCGGCAGGCCGGCGAACAGATCGGCGCCGGCGTGGCCACCACCGCGCTGCTGGTGGGCACCGAGTCCATGACCCGCAACCCGATCGCCGCCTTCGACCACCGGGGCGGCTTCCGGCTGGGTGCGCCGGTGGGCTTCAAGGACTACATGTGGGAGGCGCTCACCGACCCGTCGGTGGACATCAACATGATCCGCACCGCCGAGAACCTGGCGCAGCGCTACGGCATCACCCGGGCCGACGTCGACGCCTTCGCCGCGCAGTCGTTCGCGCGCGCCTGCGCCGCGCAGGAGAGCGGCTGGCTGGCCGGCGAGATCGTGCCGGTGGCCAATGAAACCTTCGAGCTCGACGGCCACCGCCCGCGCAGCCTGCGCCTGGCCGGCAAGGCCGCCGTGGCCGACCGCGACACCCACCCCCGTCCCACCCCGCCCGAGGTGCTGGCCAAGCTGCGCACCGTGTTCAAGGACGGCGTGCAGACCGGTGGCAACAGCTCGGCCCTGACCGACGCCGCCGCTGCCGCACTGGTGGCCAGCGGTGACGTGGTGCGCGCCTGGGGCAAGGCCCCGCTGGCCCGCGTGGCGGCCGCCGCCGTGGTGGGCGTGGACCCGGCCCACATGGGCATCGGCCCGGCCCCGGCCATCCGGCTGCTGCTGGAGCGCGCCGGGCTGAAGCTGGACGATGTGGCCCGCTTCGAGATCAATGAAGCCCAGGGCGCCCAGACCCTGGCCGTGGGCCGCGAGCTCGGCCTCGATCTGGACCGCCTGAACGTGCATGGCGGAGCCATCGCGCTGGGCCATCCGCTGGCCGCCACCGGCGTGCGCTGCACCGTGACCGTGTCGCGCCAGATCCAGGCCATCGGTGCGCGCTGGGGCGTGGCGTCGGCCTGCGTGGGTGGTGGTCAGGGCATTGCGCTGCTGGTGGAGAACCCGGCGGCCTGAAGCGGGTCCACCCCGCCATGTTGTCCCTTCAGCTCGGGCCGGTGGCCCTCCCCACCGCACCGGTGCTGCTGCTCGCGGCGGTCTGGCTGGCGTCGTGGCTGGCCGGTCGGGTGGACCGACCGCGGTCGGGCGACGCCGTTTTCCACGCCGCCGTGCTGGGGCTGGTTGCCGCGCGACTCGCCTTTGTTGCCCTGCACGCCTCGGCCTATGCCGAGGCTCCGCTGTCGGTGCTGGATGTGCGCGATGGCGGCTGGTCGGCCCCGGCCGGTCTGCTGGTCGGGTTTGGCTGGCTGGTGGCGGTGGCCTGGCGCCACGCCGGGTCGCGCCGTGCGCTGGGCATCGGCGGCGGCACCGGGCTGGCGATGTGGCTGGCCGGCATGCTCTGGCTGAACCAGGCTGCGCCCACCCGCATGCCGGCGGTGGATCTGGCGGCCCTGGACGGCCCGGGTCAGGTGACCCTGGCGCAAGCCGCCGCCGGCCGGCCGGTGGTGGTCAACCTGTGGGCCAGCTGGTGCGGCCCCTGCCGGGTCGAGATGCCGGTGCTCGCCGCCGCCCAGCAGCGCGAGACCGCCGTGGGTTTCCTGTTCGTGAACCAGGGCGAGCCGGCTGCCACGGTCAACACCTTCCTGCGCCAGCAGGGCCTGCCGCTGCGGGAAGTCTGGCTCGACCGCCCGGGCGCACTGGCCCGCGCCATCGGGTCGAACGGCCTGCCGGTGACGCTGTTCTTCGACGCGCAGGGCCGGCAGGTGGACGCGCACTTCGGCATCCTGAACGCGGCGGCGCTCGAAGCCCGGCTGCGGGCGCTCAGGCCGGCCGCCACGCACTGAGGGGCTCCTCGTGTGCAACCTTTATCGCAGCACCTCCGGCAGCCAGGCCCAGGCGGTCTGGAAGACCGGCAATCCGCTGGCCATCGACTGGCCCGGTGGCATCGTCGGTCCGCGCAAGAACGGTCTGTTCATCCGCCCTGCGCGCAGCGGCGAAGGGCGGGAGCTGGTGGTCGGCCGCTGGGGCCTGATCCCGTGGTTTGCCGACACCGCCGACATCCGCTACAGCACCAACAACGCCCGCGCCGAAGAGGTGGCCCGGAAGCCGAGCTTCAAGCAGGCCTGGCAGCGTGGCCAGCGCTGCATCATTCCGGCCGACTGGTTCGACGAGCCCAACTGGGAGAGCGGCCGCAACGTCTGGTGGCGTTTCCACCGGGTCGACGGCGCCCCCTGGGGCCTGGCCGGCCTGTGGGGCAGCTGGACCGACCGCAGCACTGGCGAGGTGATCGAGAGCTACACCCTGCTCACCATCAACGCCGACCACCATCCGGTCATGCGCCGCATGCACAAGCCCGACCCGGCCTTGCCGGCCGACGCGCAGGACAAGCGCTCGGTGGTGGCCATCGAGGCGGCCGATGTGGACCGCTGGCTGCACAGCCCGGTGGAAGAAGCCCGGGGTCTGCTGCAGCCACCGGCCGAGAGCTTGCTGCGGCACGGCCCGTCGGAGGCAGCTCCGTTGCCGGGCTTACCGGGGTTCTGAACAGCTGGGCATCGGCGTGTCGGTGCACTGCCCGCAGGCCGCGTTGTTGCGCGCGCCCTCGCGGCCGGTGGAGCCGCAGGCCTCGAAGCAGCGCCGGCTCTGTGCGTAGGCAGCCCACTCGGCTTTGCACCGGGCCTCCTGCTGGGCCGCGACGCCCAGGGCGGGTGCGGGCTGCGCCGGGGCGGGCGGTGGGGTGCTTGGCGGGTTGCCGGTCTGGGCCTGCGCGAGCAGAGTTGCCGAGGCCAGGCCCAGCGCCAGCAGCCAGCGCAGGGCACGCGGCACGGTGACGGTGTGTGAAAGTGGGTTCATGGAGCTTCTGACCCGGCAGCGCCGCATCGGTTCGCCGATAGCATCGGCAGGGCCATCACCTCGCCTCCCCATTCCATGAAAAACCGCCTGTTCGCCGCCGCCCTGGCCCTCATCCTCATCGCCGTGGGCGGCTATTGGCACTACTCGCCCTACCTCGCCATCCGGTCCCTGCAGCAGGCCGCCGATGCCGGCGATGCCGAGCGCTTCAACCAGCAGGTGGATTACCCCGCCCTGCGGGAGAGCCTCAAGGGCCAGATGACCGCGGCCATCGCCCCCGACCTGGACAAGCTCCAGGACAACCCCTTCAGCGCCCTGGGTGCATCCCTCGGCATGGCCGTGGTGAACCAGCTGGTGGACGCGCTGGTGCGCCCCGAGGTGGTCATGCGCATGCTGGCCGAGCGCCAAGCCAAGCCCACCCTGGCCGAACCCCGTGAAGCCCCCGCCCCCCAGCCACCAGCACCCCGGGCCGAGCCCGCTGCTGACCAGCGCGACTGGCAGCTGGTGCGGCTGGACATGGACCGGGTGGTGGTGTTCCAGGAAGAGCAGACCGCCGTCACCGGTGGGCCCGCTGGGCTGGTGTTCGTGAGGTCGGGGTTTGCGCAGTGGCGGTTGAGCGAGATCCGGTTGCCCCGGTGAAATCCCCCGACACGACACCCATCCAGCGCCGCCGGCTGGTGCTGGCCACCGCTGCCGCACTGGCCCAGCCGGCATGGGCCCGCAGCACCGGTCGCCCGGCCGACCTGCAGGCCCTGCTGGCCGACACCTGCGCGCCCCTGACCCGCGCACACGACCTGCCGGGCCTGGTCGCCGGCCTGATCGTCGAAGGGCGCACGGCCCTGCTGGCGAACGGAGTGACCGCACTGCAAGGCGGCAAGCCGGTCACGCCCGAGACGCTGTTCGAGCTGGGGTCCATCAGCAAGTGCTTCACCGCCCTGCTGGCCGCTGCGGTCCATGTGAATGGTCGCCTGGACCTGGCGCAACCGGTCGGCGAGATCGTGCCGGCCCTGCGCGCTGCGGCCCTCGGCCGCGCCACACCGCTGCACCTGGCCACCTACACCGCCGGCGGGCTGCCACTGCAGATTCCCGATGACCTGACCTCGTCCGAACAAGCCATGGACTGGCTCGCCGCCTTCGTGCCCGCCGACGCGCCCGGGACGGTTCGGCGGTATTCCAACCCCAGCATCGGTCTGCTCGGGCAGGCGGCCGCCATGGCCATGGGTCAGGATTTCACGGCGTTGATGGGAGGCGCCCTGCTCGCCCCGCTGGGGTTGCGCAACACCCACATCCGGGTGCCGGCGGCACAGCAGGAGCGCTACGCATGGGGTCACGACCGGAACCAGCGTCAGGTGCGCGTGAACCCCGGCGTGTTCGACGCCGAGGCCTACGGCATGAAGTCGACCGCCAGCGACCTGCTGCACTTTCTCCGGTCGGTGCTGGACCCGGAGCGGCTCCCGCCGGATCTGCGCCAGGCGTTGGCCCTGACCACGGTCCCGCGCTTTCAGGTCGGCCCGATGCAGCAGGCCATGGGCTGGGAGCTGTACCCGCAGCCCGCCTCGCTGGCTGCACTGCAGGAGGGCAACGGGCCCCGCATGGTGCTGGAGCCGATGCCGGCCCTGGCCATCCCCCCGGCGCCCGGGCGCACCCCGCCCATGCTGCTCAACAAGACCGGATCGACCTTCGGCTTCAGCGCCTATCTGGCGCTGGTCCCGGACCGCCAGGCGGCCTTCGTGCTGCTGGCCAACCGCAACTTTCCGGCGGCTGCGCGGGTGGCGGCCGGGTACCGGGTGCTGGCGGAGCTGGGGGTGGTGGGCTGAAGCTGAAAGCAGCGGCGAAACAGTCCGCTATTTTGGACAAAATCAGTTGATATTGTCTAGAATGGAAAAATGCCGCGCAAGCCACCCATCGTCTTTCCGCAAGAGCAGAAGCTGCTGTCCCAGCTGGGCGAGCGGCTGAAGCTGGCGCGCCTGCGGCGAAAGTTGAGCAACCCGGTGGTGGCTCAGCGGGCCGGCATCTCGCGGACCTCCCTGTACAAGGTGGAAGCGGGCGACCCGGGCGCAACCCTGGGCACTTACCTGCGGGTCATGGCGGCCCTCGGTCTGGAGGCCGACATCAACGCGCTGGCCGCAGACGACAAAGTAGGGCGCAAGCTGCAAGACCTGGCACTTGAAATGCCAGCGTCGGCATCGCGGCGCAGGCGAACCGCCGCCACCGCCCCGCCCGCCTCTGCCGACCCCGCACCCGGCTCCGGGAGCGCCGCATGAGCGCCGACCACGCGCTGGAAGTCTGGCTCGATGGCGACCTGGGCCCGCCTTGCCGGGTGGGCACCCTGGCGCACGACCGTGGACAGATCCGCTTCCACTACGACCGGGCGTGGCTGCGCGACGCCCGCGCGTTTGCACTCGACCCGGACCTTTCGCTGGACGAGGCGCCGTTCTTTCCCAAGCCCGAGCTGGGCAACTTCGGCATCTTCCTGGACTCGTCGCCCGACCGTTGGGGCCAGACGCTGATGAAGCGTCGGGAGGCGCTGCAAGCCAAGGACGAAAAACGCATGCCCAGAACGCTGTACGCCTGGGACTTTCTCATCGGGGTGCAGGACTTCACCCGGCAGGGTGCGCTGCGCTTCCGGCTCGCCGGCACCGAGGTGTTCCTGGGTGACGAGGCCATGGCTGCACCGCCCGTCACCCACTTGCGCGAACTGGAGGTGGTCGCCGGTCTGCTGAGCGATCGCCGAATCGACGACCTGGACGCGCTGCGCAAGTGGCTCGCCGTGCTGGTCGCACCGGGGGCGTCCTTGGGGGGCGCGAGGCCGAAGGCCAACTTCACCGAAGCGGATGGCTCGCTGTGGATCGGGAAATTCCCGGCGCGGGACGACGACAGGGACATCGGCGCCTGGGAATACCTGGCGCACGGGCTGGCACTGAAGGCAGGCGTGCATGTGCCGCCCGCCAAGGCGCTGCGCCTGAACAACGACTTCCACACCTACTGCGTCCAGCGCTTCGACCGCGTCAACGGCAGGCGGCGGTTCTACGCATCCGCCATGACCTTGCTTCGCAAGGAGCAGAGCGAGGGCACCAGCTACCTGGAGCTGGCCCAGTTCCTCCGCAGGAATGGCGACGGGGCACACACGGCGGCCGACCTCGCGCAGCTGTTCCGCCGGGTCGCGTTCAATGTGGCGATCGGGAACCGGGACGACCACCTGCGCAACCACGGGTTCGTGCTGGGGGAAACGGGTTGGCGCCTGGCGCCGGCGTTCGACGTCAACCCGAACATCGACAAGGCAGAACACGTCCTCGACATCGACGATGCGGACAACCGCCCGAGTCTCGAAACCGTGCTGGCCACCGCGCCCTTCTATGGGCTCGATGAAGCAAGCGGCCGACAAGTCGTCGAAGAGGTTGCTTCCGCGGTGGATGGCTGGAGAGATGCCGCCCGGCAGGCCGGCATCTCCCGCGCCGATGTGGAGCTTTCCGCGGGCGCGTTCTCGGCCCATGCGGGGTATCGGTCTGCGGGTTGCCCAAGCTGAGCGAAGGGCTGAGCCCTGAGCAGAAGGAACACAAGATAAGCAACCTTTTGACCCATCTTCGCCGCGCAGGACGGCTGGTCAATGCAGGCACCCGCGCTCAGCCACGTTGGTCGCTTGCAGAAAGCAAAAAGCCATAAACGGCAGATGCGTTTATGGCTTTGCGGATAAGTCTTTGAAAATCAAAGACTTGGCACTTTCTGCAGTCGGCCAGGAGGGCTGGTCTGCAGAAAGGCTTGCAGAAACTGAGGGCTCAAAGAAAAACCTGGACACCTCGATCTTGGGAATCAACGCATGTCCAAGCAATTTCGTCTTCGAGATGTAGGTCAATCGCTGAAATCGCTGTACTTTCTCCACCCCACCACTCTAAATAGCTAGACTATCCTCGAGCGGGCGAGTAAGCAATACCTTCCGACGATGTCGTTTACCGAATCATGTAGCCGATAGACGAATCCGGCCGCATGAGGGCCGATTGCCACAGCAATCCCTGGTTCAAGCCGATTGGATCTACCACCGGCGGAAGGTCTGAGGACCGCTTTGCAGCGGTTGCTGTCGGTTAGACACTGTCGCCAGCCGTCTGCTCTCGGCCACGAGCGGACGGCCGGCTGGTTGCCGAACAACGGCCACTCGGCAGTTACCTGCCCGGGGACCTGCCGTCGGCTCGTCGACCTTCTACCGCCGAACTGCTCCGTCTCACAGACATCGCCCCGAATGCGTTCAGCGCCGAGAAAGCGTCGCCGAGGGCGATTCGCCGAACCTGTTGCGGTAGCTGGCGGCAAACATGCCTAGGTTAGCGTAGCCCCAGGACTCGGCAACGTCTCGAACCTTGCTCTGCGGGGGGGCCACCAGCAATTCGGCGCGCACGCCGTTCAGGCGGATGTCGCGCAGGCACTGCATCGGCGTGCAGCCCCTGAACTCCCGAAACGCCGCATTGAGGGTCCGCACGCTGACGCCGGCGCTTCTCGCCAGTTCGCTCAAGGTGGGCGCGTCCGGAGCATGGACTCGCATGTGCTGTTCGGCCAGCAGCACATGGCGGGGCACCAATCGGTGCACCGTCGGCTCCTGCGGGCTCTCCAGCTGCTGTCGCCACAACGTCAACAGGTGCAGGCCGATCATCTCCTCCAAGTGCCGCCCCAGTGGCCCCTGCTCCACCGCGTCCGGCATCTCGGTGATGCAGCGGCACACATAGGACAACAGGCTGATCCAGCTGGACTGCGCACCGCCGAAGCGGAACTTGCAAGCCCACATCCGCTCGTCGGCCGGCGCGCCGAACCAGCGTTCGTGGAGCGCGGCCATTGCATCATGCTGGAAGGTCAGATTGACCTGCAGATGATGCGGATCGGCGTCGAGCCAGTAGTGGGTGCGCGAGTTGTCCACGAGAAAGGCTTCGCCGACACCCGTGTCCGCATACTCGCGCCCGCTCGACCAATGCCGAATGGCACCGCGCAGGGTCGTGAGGACCATGCCAGTGCCGGCCTCCGCAGCAAACCCGGTCAGGTGTACCGGCACCCCGTAGCTGAACCGGCTAAGCGTGAAGTGCCCGATGCGGATGGCGTCGAGCACCGAGTCAGGCTGCCGCACGAGCCCGACCGGTGCCGCGTCATATGGCATGTAGACCTGCTTGCACCAGTGTTGGACTTCGTCCCAGTCCGTCGACGCCACCAGACGGTGGCGGGTGCTGGGGGCACCGGTGACGTCGGTGACCAGGACGTTGCGGATCGCTTCCATGCCGGTTTACTCCTCACGGCGTGCGCCGCAGAAGTCAGCAGCTTACCGGTGATGGTAGACGGCCGTCTCGAACTCCACAAAGCCCGGATACGACGCCGTGTCCTGGAACGGCAGAATCTGGGTCGCCCAGTAGCCCCCGATGCCGCTGCTGCGGTCGATCCAGTAGAAGCAGTTGGCCAGGCCGGCCCACATCAGCGAGTTGGCGGGGCGGCCCGAGGGCGTGCGCTCGCGGTTGGTCATGAAGGTGTAGGCCCATCCCTTGGCGGTGCCCGGGAAGAACTCGCCGGTGTTGCTGAGCGACGGGATCGACGTGGTCCACCCGCCGACCGACAGCCCGAGGGCGGCAAGGCCGTCCTGCGACATCTGCTGCACGGTCTCGGCCTTGAGCACACGGCCGTTCGGGCCGGCGCCGTCATTCAGGATCATGCGGATGAACTTCATGTACTCGCCCACCGTGGCATACAGGCCATGGCCGCCCATGTCCATCGGCGGCGGATCGGGCAGCACCAGGTCGGGGAGCGGGGTCAGCTTGCCGTCGGCCGCGCGATCGTGGATCGTCACGCGCCGGGCCTTCATCGCCTCGCTCATCTGGAAGCCGATCTCGTTCATGCCCAGCGGCCCGAAGATGCGCTCCTTCATCACCTCGCCTAGGCGCTTGCCGCGCTGCTGCTCGACGATGCGTCCCAGCCAGTCGATGTTGACGCCGTAGGTCCACGCAGCGCCCGGCTCGTGGAGCAGCACCGTGCGGATCGAATCGAAGCTGCTGGACACCACCGTCGGGATGTTTTTGGCGGTGCGGTACTTCAGGTCATCGGCGCTGAAGAACTCGTAGCACAGCCCCGAGGTGTGGAGCATCAGATCGTTGATCGTGATCTTGCGCTTGGGCGCACGCGTGCGGGGCTGACCATCTGCACCAAAACCGTCGAGCACCTGGAGCTGGTCAATCTCGGGCACGTATTTGCCGGCATCGTCGGTGAGCGAGATGCGACCTTCCTCGACCAGCTGCATGATGCAGGTGCCGGTCAGCGCCTTCGTGGTGGAGAAGATCGCAAAGACGCTGTCGGTCGTCATCGGTCGATCCTGTCCCAGCTCTCGCGTCCCGGAGGCCCCCTCGTAGAAGTTGCCATTGCGATCCGTCGCCATGGCCACCACGCCCGGTGCGCCGCCATGGCGTTGAGTGGTTTGGGTGAGCACGCTGTCCAGCGTGGCCTTTGTCTTTGAACTCGTCACGGTGTGTCTCCTTGATTGCTGCTGGGGACCGGTGCGCCGCGATTCCGTGGCATCGGCTGGAGACAAATTTATGGCGAGCACCCAGGATCGCTTGTCTGGATCTGGCGAGGCGGTGTCTGGAAATGGCAGGAATTCAGCACCGGGGCGCGGGCTCGCCGGGGCCTTTGAAGGGTCGGCGGCGCTCCGAGACGCCGCCCAAGGCGTCCGTCAGGCCTTCGGTGCGCCCACCTGCCGGCTTGGATCCGCCGCGGCGAAGGCCTCCAGCTGCTCGCAGGCGGCCATCACCCGCATCACGGTCGGAATGCCCGGCACGTCGATCTTGAAGACGCGCATCACCGCGATGATGCTGGCCAGACAAATGTCGGCAATCGTCGGCGTGTCGCCGTGGCAGAAGGTGCCGGTGCCGGGCTCAGTGGTCAAGCGTTGCTCCAAGGCCTGCAAGCCCGTCATGAACCAGTGGATCTGCCAGGCACGCCAGGCCGCATCATCGAAGCCGCTTTGGGTGGTGAGGTACTTCTTGACCCGCGGGGTGATCAAAGGGTGAGTGTCTGCCGCCAGCATGGCCGCAAAGGAACGCACGCGGGCACGGCCGTGCGCATCGGTCGGCAGCAGCGCGGGCGTCGGAAAGCTCTCCTCGATGAATTCCAGGATGGCCAGCGACTGCGTCAGGGGCGTCTGCGGCTGACCCGGACCGTGGTCCACGAGCGCCGGAATCGCGCCCATCGGGTTGATCTTGAGGAAAGCCTCGCTGCGCTGCTCGCCGGCATCGAGGTTGATGGTGTGCTCCTGCGGCGTCACGCCCTTGAGGTTGAAGGCGACGCGGACGCGGTAGGTCGCGGAGGTGCGCCAAAAAGAGAAGAGCTCAAATCGGGCGGTGTTGGTCATGGGAGTCCTGTTAGCAGGGTGCGAGCTATCGCCTGTAGAAGCAGCGTGGGTGCGTACGGGCCGGATTGTGGGTGATTGCACGTGGTGTCTGCGACTACGGAGCGATTGCGAACCGACTCACAGCTCAACCAGGTCGCATTACATGCCGGCGATGACAGCTTCGTAGAAGGCGCCACGCGCGGCTTTGGATCTGGGCGATGGCCGGTATGGGTCGGCTGCTGTCGGTCAATAGTCCAATCCAGCAGTCCGCTCCCAGCCTTTTGGGGTCAAAGTTTTCAAGGGGACTTCCCGTCAACTGAAGTATGAACCATTTACAAAAAATAGAACACGCTCACGCAATTATGTTGAAATCGTACGGGTTGCCGACCAGCGACCAACAACTATGCCTTTTGGGTGCGATAAATAGTTTCAAAATCATATAGGAGCAATCTCAATGCGTCTTTCTCTTATCCCGGTCTTGGCTCTGATGGCATTTCACACCGCTTCTTGGGCCAATCCGCCAAGCCCAGAAGAAATTCTTCAAATGATCCAGGGTAAGTGGTCAACCTCGCATTTTGAGTATGAGGTGCGCGGGTCTGACGTGTACATGATCAAAACAAACTCGAACCTGCACACCAACGGCATGAAGATCGCCGAGGGACTTGTCTATAAGAACACTCGCACCCAAAGTACAATGCAGTATCGGTACGTTGCTCTGCCCACCTGTCACTACTCAGCACCAAACTGGGCCAGCCAGCCATGCGAGTCGCATATCACCTACGTACCTTCGACAGGCAAGATCATTCTGAGCGTCGCGAGTTTGCCTGCCGAGCGGATAAACAAGTAAGGCCGGCAGATCTGGAGCGAAGATAGGGCGCCCTCGGTGGCGCTCGTTGCGAAACTCAACCCTCGGGTCTACGGGGCTTGGTGAAGTCCCCTCGAAAACCTGAGCCAGGCGGAGGTAGAGAATTCCCCCAGACGGAGTCTCTACATGAAGAAATCCAGATTCAGCGAAGCGCAGATAGTCGGCATCCTCAAGGAGGTCGAGTTGGGTGCGAAGGTCGGCGAGACGTGCAGGAAGCACGGCGTGAGCGAGCCGACGTACTACAAGTGGAAGAGCCAGTTCTCGGGCATGACGGTGTCGCACCTGGCGCAGCTTCGCCAGTTGCAGGACGAGAACGCCAAGCTCAAGCGCATGTATGCCGACCTGGCGCTGATGCACCACGCGCTCAAGGACGTTGTTGACCGAAAGCTCTGACCCCGGAGCGTCGTGAGCTGGTCGTGCAGGCCCTCGTGGCCGAGCACGGCATGAGCGAGCGACGTGCCTGCCAGGCCAGCGGCATTGCCCGCTCCACGCTGCGCTACCGGCCCGTTGCACGCGACGACTCCGGGGTCATCACCTTCATACAGGCCTACATGGCATTGAACCCGCGCCACGGCTTCGGGCTGCTGTACGACAGTGCTCGCCACCAAGGCAAGCCCTGGGGCAAGACAGTGCTCTGGCGCGTGTACTGCGAGCTGCGGCTGAACCTGCCCCGGCGGGGCAAGAAGCGGCTGCCTGCGCGCATCAAACAGCCCCTGCACGCCGCCGGCCAACCCAACCAGGGCTGGAGCTGCGACTTCATGGCCGATGCGCTGTGGTCAGGTCGCCGCTTCAGGACCTTCAACGTCATCGACGAGTTCAACGCGAGGGCCTGCGCATCGAGGTCGACACCAGCCTGCCGGCTGCGCGCGTCATCCGGGCGCTCAACGAACTGGTGGAGGTGCGCGGTGCGCCACTGTCGATTCGCCTGGACAACGGCCCGGAGTTCATCGCCAACGCACTGGCCCTGTGGGCTCAGAGCAAGGGCATCGCCCTGCAGCACATCCAACCTGGCAAACCTACGCAGAACGCCTATGTCGAGCGATTCAACAAGACCTACCGCACCGAAGTCCTCGACTGCTACGTGTTCGACAACCTGCAGGAGGTGCGTGACATGACGGCCGACTGGCTGCACCGCTACAACCACCAACGACCCCATGAAGCCCTCGGCCGAATCCCACCGGTCGAGTACCGTGTCAAACTGTTCCCCAACCTCTACTTCTGACTGGCTCAGGAAATCGAGGGGACTTCAACAGCGATAACCGTAAGCGTCCGGGCATCCCACATTGATCTGTCGTTGAAGGTTGCTGAGTAGGCGAACCTCTACGTTTTGGAGCCGCAGCAAGCCTCGTCGCCACCGGCTTGTATTGGAGGGCACGGCACCGAACCAAACGAGCAGAACACACAACAATCGCCCGGTTTTGGTCGCAAGACGGTCTCGCAACTTTCGCACTCGTAGAACCATTGGCATGAGTCCGTCGGCATTGTTTCGTTCTTGGCATGCCCGCACTCGGGGCAGGTCAGAACAGAGTACAAGTTCAAATCTGTCACTGCTTTGCCGGGGCAACAGATGACGGGAATCCGGCTTCCGTGGTGGCCTTGGTCAGCACGTCCACCTTGACCTTGGCGTCATCAAAGACCACCGTGGTCTCTCGTTTGGCCAGGTTGGATCTGACGCCAATGACTCCGTCAATCTGGGTCAGTGCCTTCTTCACTGTGATGGGGCAAGTGGCACAACTCATGCCGGGCACCGACAGGGTGACGCTCTGTTGGGCAGCCCAGCCGGGCGTCAGCAGCAAGACTGCTGCAGTGGTCATGATCAACCGCTTCATATCGGGGCCTTTCATCAGTAGAACCAGGGGGCGAACAGGGGGAACACCAGTGCAGCTACCAGCAACAGGGTCACCAGGGCAAACAGCACCTTGTAGGAGAGGCTGACCATCGGCCGATGACATACCTGTCCCGCTTCACAGGCCACAACCGGGCGCCATATCCGGCGCGCCGCAAAGATCAAGGCGATAGTGGCTGCACCAATGAACAGTGGCTGGTACGGCTCCAGCAGCGTCAACGTGCTGATCCATGCCCCAGAGATGCCCAGCATGATCAGCACCAGAGGGCCAAGACAGCAGGCGGACGCAAGGAGCGCGGACAGGCCACCCGCGATCAAGGCCTTGCCACCGCCAGTGGCACGGTCAGAGACGACTGTAGATTTTGTTGACATGGCTTAAGCTTAGTTCCGTACATTGGTACGGAGTCAAGCACCATGAGCCTTCCCCTTCCGCAAGCCAACCGTGGTTTGACCATTGGTGATCTGGCCAAGGCGGCCGGTGTCAACGTGGAGACCATACGGTTCTACCAGCGCAAGGGGCTGATGCCCGAGCCAGATCGGCTCCAGGGCAGCATTCGGCGCTATGACCAGAATGACCTGTCTAGATTGCATTTCATCAAGACCGCGAAGCGGTTGGGGTTCAGCCTGGATGAGACCGCGCAGTTGCTGCAACTCGACGACGGTGCGAGCTGCGTTCAAGCCCGCACACACGCAGAGTTCAAACTCGCCGAAGTTCAACTCAAGCTGTCAGACCTGCATCGAATGGAGGCCGTACTCTCTGAACTGATCCAACTCTGTGGTTCTGGGAGAGGCAAGGTCCGTTGCCCGCTGATAGCGGCAATGGAGAAGCAGTCGCCCCCTCTAAAGATTTGGTTCATCGAGGAATACCGGGGAACGCTGCCCGAATCTTGAGGAAGAAGTACTCCTCGTCGCGGTAGCCATAGGCGCGTCGCTTGATGACCTTGATGGTGTTGTTGATGCCTTCGACGATGCTCGTGTTCAAAGGGTGTCGGCAACGCGCCACGATCCCGTGCAGGTAGCCTTCAAGACGCTTGGCGAATTTCTGCAGGACGTCGATGCCGCTTTGGTGAGCCTGTTCGCACCAGTGCTGCCATGCCTGCATGGCCTGTGCTGGCTGGCGCTGGAACCACAGCTGCTTGAGTTCGTCGCGCAGGACGTAGACCGTCATGAGCGGCTTGTTGGCCTGTAGCAGTTCATCCAGATGCACGGCCTGCTGAGGTTGCAGGCTGGTGCGCTTGCGCAACAGCAGCCAGCGGCTGGACTTGAGCACCCGACGTGCCTGAGGCTGGGTACGCAGCCGGTTGGCCTGATCGACCCGCACGCGGTCAATGACCTCGCGGCCGTACTTGGCCACCACGTGGAAGAGGTGGTAGACGATCTCGGCCTGCGGGCAATGGGCCTTGATCTCCAACTCGTAGGCCGTAGTCATGTCGATGGCTACTGCCCGGATGCGCTGCGCCACTCCAGGGGGCAACTGCTCGAAGAAGGCTCGCGCGCTCTGGCGCGAGCGGCCTTGCCCGACCCACAGCACCTGGCGCCCGATCGGGTCGACCACCACCGTGGCGTAACGGTGCCCCTTGTGCAAGGCAAACTCGTCCATCGCCAGGTAGTGCACCCGCTGCCAGTCAGGCTGCGCCACATTGGCGCGCAACGGCGCCTTGTCCAGCGACTTCACGGTGTGCCAGCCCAGATCGAAGAATGCGCCTACCGCCTGCACGTTGCTGGACTGCAGCAATTGATGGCAGGCCCGTGCCAGCCGATCCGTTACGCGCTGGTAACGCCCCAGCCAGTCGAGCTTCTCAAGCCGCGGCCCACCACAGTGCTCGCACCACAAGCGCCTGCGCGGCACATGCAGCACCACCCGGTAATCGAACAGCGGCAGGTCACGCACCCGTCGTACCGTGGTCTCATGGACCTGCGAGCAGGTCTGCCCGCACTGCTCACATCGCATCGGCCCGGGCCTAGGCTTCAAGTACAGCGACAGCGTCCTGCTCTGTCCATCTGGCCACTGCACCCTCTCCAGGCTGTAGCCCGACCAACCCCCAATGGCCTCCAGTAGCTCGCGTTCGACCATTTGCCAGACCCTCCAACAACGCCTGTGAGAGCCACAGCCTACAAAACCAACGCTACGCCTTCCACGGAAATCTACGATGAACCTTTTTTTGCCTGCGCCGACTCGACGATGCGAACGATGCGCGAGAGCCTGGACTCGGCGCCCACCGCCGTGGTTTCAACCAGCAGCAGTCCTTCAGCGTTGACAGCGCCGCCGGTGACCTTGTCACCCGCGTGTTTGGCCACGGGAAGGCTTTCGCCCGTGATCAGCGACTCGTCCACCTGGCTGGATCCCGTGATGGCGACACCATCGACGGGTAAGCGTTCGCCCGGGCGAATCACCACGTTGTCCCCCACCTTTACCTGCGCGATGGCGACGTCCACATCGCCATAGGGCATGCGCACGCGAGCCACCTCGGGCTTTAGCGCGTTGAGGGCGGCGATGGCTGCCGTGGTCTGGCGTCTGGCGCGCGACTCCAGCCACTTGCCCAGCAGCACCAGCGTGATGATCACGGCGGAGGCCTCGAAGTACAGGTGCGGCATGCCGTGTTCGGCGTGCTTGAACAGCAGATACACACTCAAGCCATATCCGGCGCTGGTGCCCAGGGCCACCAGCAGGTTCATGTTGCCCGCACCCGCACGCACGGCCTTCCAGCCCGCGCGGTAGAAGCGCGCGCCCAGCCAGAACTGAACGGGCGTGGCTAGTGCGAGCTGCAACCAGCCATTGACCCAGCACCAACCCCAGCAGAAGCCCCAGCTCAAGAAGTCCCGAGTTCAGTCCGAGGCAACCAACGCGGGCACATCCAGCCCGATCGACCTCATGGCCTGGATGCGCGGCGTGCACGTTCACCATGACGCCCACTGAGGGGACAACTTTTCACCGCCATGGCAGTTAGCCGGTGTGTTCGGTGACGAACTGACCGACGTAGCGCCCAGTCGCACACTGGATCGACTTAGGATCGCACCTTGATCTGCTTTCTTGATCTACGTCAAGGCAGCTCCAGCGTCCGGGGTTAGCCTTGGATCGTTGCCTCTGTTCACCTGACTGATATGCACCTGTATCGCCACTCGCTGCGCCATGCCACCTGGATGATCCTGGCGGTGTGGCTGTTTGCGTTGGGCGCAGGTGTGGCCAATGCATGTCTTTTGAACGAATCGAACAACAGTAGTCACTCATTGATCGCGGCGATGCCGCAGGATGTACCCGTCGCCCAAACCCATCACGGCAAACAATCCGCTCCTGACGATGCCGGATGCTTGAAGTTTTGCGATGAAGCCTCGCTGGCCATCACCAAGGTGGACCAGCCCATCGCCGAGAGCAGTTCGGGTTCGGTGGGCGTGCTGCATCGGACGGCGGTGCCGACCCTGGCCTCTGAAGCCGCCTTTCAACGACGGGTGCACGCCACCAGACCCGCGCACATGGCCCTGCCCATTGATGCGCGACCCCACCGTCTGACCCTGTAGACCGCGTCGCGGTCGATTGCGAAGAGCACTCCCTGTCCGGGAATCCCGGACAGCACCCGCCTCTTCTCTGACCTCGGCCATTTTCTCGCCGTCCCCCGCGGCGTCCCCCTTCATTCACAGAGCACCACCATGAAAACCATCCACATCATCCTCGCGCTTTCAACCACTGTTTTGCTGACCGCATGCGCCAACCCGGGCGCGCCGGGAACTGGTGTTGTGTCGGCTGCGAAAGCCGACGAACACGCGGCTCATCAAGCCGCTGCGGAATCTTCAGGAGCGCCAGTCGCCATGCATGAGCACATGAAAAACATGCAGTCCATGCGCGACAAGATGACCAATGCCAAAACGCCTGCGGAACGCCAGGCCTTGATGGACGAGCACATGAAATCCATGCACGAAGGCATGGCCATGATGAAAGGCATGAAGGACATGAAAGGAATGGGCGGAATGCACGGCAAGGCGGGCATGCCAGGGATGTCGGGCATGAAGGACATGCCCATGGACATGTCGAAACACCATCAGATGATGGAGATGCGCATGGACATGATGCAGACCATGATGGAAATGATGATGCAGCGCATGCCAGGCGCCACGGTGCCTCCCGCGAGCAGATGAAAGGTCCCCGCAGTTCAGCCATTGAGTGATCGCGCTGTGCATTGAGCGGCGGGGCACCTCTTTCCCCACTCGTAGCTGGCCATTCTGAAGGAGCGTAGCCATGAACCCTCCCAATACCGAGTCCAACGAGCCATCGTTCTGGCGGCGCCCAGCCGGAATGCTGTTGGTGACGGTCGCCATCATTGCGGGCTTTTTCTTCCTGCGAGAGCACTGGGGTCATGTTTTGGGCTACTGGCCCTATCTGCTGCTGCTTGCTTGTCCGCTGATGCACTTGATGCACGGGAAGGGTCATGGGGGGCACAGCAGCCACTTGCAGGACTCCGGGCGTACCCACAACGGCCAGAAATAGGCGGAACAACATGAATGCACATCAACATTACGGCAGCAGTGCCGCGCCCGGTTCGGGGTCACCAAAGGACTTGAAGGACCCAGTCTGTGGAATGACCGTCACCGTGAAGTCGGATCACAAGTTGACCCACGAAGCCCGAACTTTCTATTTCTGCAGTGCCAAGTGCAAGGGAAAATTCGCGGCAAACCCGTCTTCATACCTTGCGCCCGAGCCACCTGCAGAAAGCAGTCCAGCGGTGACCGGTGCTATCTACACCTGCCCGATGCACCCTGAGATTCGCCAGGACCATCCGGGCAATTGTCCCAAGTGCGGTATGACACTTGAGCCTTTGATGCCAGATCTTGACGACGATGACAACCCTGAGTTGCGTGACTTCCAGCGCCGCTTCTGGTGGACGCTGCCGCTCACGGGAGCGGTCTTCGTGCTCGCGATGTTCGGACATCGCCTGGAGTGGTTCGACATGGGCACCCAGAGCTGGATCGAACTCGTGCTGTCGGTGCCCATCGTGCTCTGGGCCGGGTGGCCATTCTTCGTACGCGGCGCCCAGTCGGTGGTGAACCTCAGCCCGAACATGTGGACCCTGATCGGCTTGGGTACCGGCGCTGCGTTCGCCTACAGCGTGGTGGCCACCGTCGCCCCCCAAGTCTTCCCTGACTCGTTCATCTCAATGGGCCGCGTTGCTGTGTACTTTGAGGCCGCCGCCGTGATCATCTCGCTCACGCTGCTGGGGCAGGTGCTCGAACTCAAGGCCCGGTCACAGACCTCGGCGGCGATCAAATCGTTGTTGCGTCTGGCGCCAAAAACCGCCCGGCGCATCCGGGAAGATGACACCGAAGAGGATGTGCCACTGACCCATGTGCATGTGGGCGATTTGCTGCGCGTGCGCCCAGGCGAAAAAGTACCCGTGGACGGCGAGGTGACGGAGGGGGGCAGTTCAATCGATGAATCCATGCTCACTGGCGAGCCGATGCCAGTCACCAAACGCGTGGGCGACAAAGTGATCGGCGCCACGCTCAATACCAGCGGCGCGCTGGTGATGCGGTCGGAGCGCGTCGGCGCGTCCACCATGCTGTCGCAGATCGTGCAGATGGTGGCCCAGGCCCAGCGTTCTAAAGCGCCGATGCAGCGCATGGCCGATGTGGTGGCGGGTTACTTCGTCCTCGCTGTGGTGGGCATTGCCTTGTTGACCTTCTTCGGCTGGGGTCTGTTCGGTCCCGAGCCAAGTTGGGTGTTCGGCCTGATCAACGCGGTGGCTGTGCTGATCATTGCCTGTCCCTGCGCGCTGGGCCTGGCCACACCCATGTCCATCATGGTCGCCACCGGTCGCGGCGCCACACACGGCGTGTTGTTCCGGGACGCAGCGGCCATCGAGAACATGCGCAAGATCGACACCCTCATCATCGACAAGACCGGGACGCTCACAGAAGGCCGCCCGACGTTTGAGCGCGCCGTTCCCGCGCCCGGTTTTGATGCCGATGAGGTGCTGCGCCTGGCCGCCAGCCTGGACCAAGGCAGCGAACACCCACTGGCTGAGACCATCGTGCGCGCCGCCCGCGAGCGCGGCATGTCGTTGGACAAACCCGAGAACTTCGAATCCGGCTCGGGCATCGGCGTGCGCGGGCAGGTGGCCGGACGTCAACTGGCGTTGGGCAACACCACGCTGATGGAGCAGATCGGTGTATTGGTTGGTGCTCTGATGTCGCAGGCCGAGGCCTTGCGCGCAGAAGGTGCCAGCGTGATGCACCTGGCGGTTGATGGACAGCTGATGGGCCTGTTGGCGGTGTCCGATCCGGTCAAGGCCAGCACGCCGGAGGCCTTGGCCACGCTCAAGGCATCCGGTCTGCGCATCGTGATGGCGACGGGTGACGGACTGACCACGGCCAAGGCTGTTGCAGCCCGCTTGGGCATCGACGAGGTGCACGGCGAGGTCAAGCCGGCCGACAAGCTGCTGTTGGTGGAAAGACTGCAAAAGGAGGGCCGCGTGGTGGCCATGGCAGGTGACGGCATCAACGATGCACCGGCACTGGCCAAGGCCGATGTGGGTGTGGCCATGGGTACCGGGACTGACGTGGCGATGAACAGTGCGCAGATCACGCTGGTCAAGGGCGATCTGCGCGGGATTGCGATTGCGCGCGCGCTGTCCGAAGCGACTGTGGGCAACATGAAGCAAAACCTGGTGTTTGCCTTTTTGTACAACGCGCTGGGCATCCCGATTGCGGCCGGTGTGCTGTATCCACTGACGGGCTGGCTGCTGTCGCCGTTGATTGCCGCGCTGGCCATGAGCTTGAGCTCGGTGTCGGTGATTGGCAATGCGCTGCGTTTGCGGCGTGGCAAGCCATAAAGCGTCGGATCTGCGAGTCTCGGCCAATTCCACTTGTTCGGTTTGTTCTGTGATCACAGGCCACAGCAATTGAGTGGCGTTTTACTGTGACCAAGGGGTTGCTGTTCGACTTGTGTCCAGATCGCTAACCCTAAAAAACAGCCCTCGCACCGCTGACGGCCGGAGGGCTGTGTGGTCGGGGACCTTTCGATCGTCCCGTCTGGATGAATAGTCGGAAGGTCAGTTCCCGTGTCCTTTGTTCAACAGGAAATTCAGTCGTGCCACTTCGTTGCCCATCGTCGTGATGCTTTTGCCGTCGGCGGTCTGGACGATTTCGCCCTTATTGAGGTGGATAACGCTGCCAAACTTGCTTTCCTTCGCCATCAGACCGTCCTTGAAGACGTAGAGCGTCTCACCGTTCTGGAGTGCGATGACTTCCTTTGCTTCGGACCTGGCGGCGTCCATTGCGAAGGCTGGGGCCAGTGCGGCTATGGAGAGGACGAGAATACTGAGTTTGCGAATCATGGGGGGTCTCCTTCAAGAACAAATCACATTGTTCGGCTGAATCAATGTGGTACGAGGTACAGGTCCAATGTAGCGAGGCACCCATGACCATCAGCTTGCGAACGCATTACATTTCGGTCAGCGCAAAGTCAGGAAATCTTGTCGTTGTCGTTGTCGTTGTCGTTATCGGTCTCGTAATCGGTCTCGTTGTCCTCATGGACCCTGTAACTTCAAAATACGTGGACTCCCGACCCGGATTGAAAAGGCCCACGGCAAATGCGTTCAGTTCAGCAGCACATCATTTCTGCTTTGCAAGCCACTTGTCGAACTGAGCAATCTCTTTCTTTTGCGCCACGATGATCTGCTTTGCCATGGCCTTCATCTCTGGTGACTTGCCGGTCTTGAGCTGCATCTCGGCCATGTTCAAAGCTTGCTGGTGATGAATTTTCATCATCATCGCGAAGTCCTTGTCGGTATTGCCCGACATGGGCATCTTTTGCATTTCCTCCATGCCCATCATCATGGAACCTTTCATGTCGTGTGCACCTGTGGCGCCTTTGTGCATATCGGACATGGGTATCGTCGCTGGGCCTGTGGCTGGCGTGGACTGAGCATGCGCCGACATCGACATGAGCACAGTCAGCGCAACGGCGCACAGAGCCTTGACAGGGACAGAGGTGAAGCGTTTGGTGGTGGATTGATGGTTCATGTGACTTCCTAGAAGCTACCCGAAGGCGGGCTCACCATCATCGATAACGATGCTCTGATTGACTGTGCGCCAACGTACGCCTGCCCATGGGTTGCGCGACTGTGTCGGACCGGTTTCACATAGTAGGGAGGACGTCACGCATACAAAAAAGGGATCGGTCATCACAACCGATCCCTTGACCACAACCGACCCATAGGGTCGGATTGGTTAAATCACTTCATCGCTTTGATATCGGTGACCACCATCTTGCCGGCGTCCTGAATGACGATGAACTGGATCTTCTCGCCTACCTGGACCTTGTCCAGCATGGCCTTGTCCTTGACGTTGAACACCATAGACATCGGAGGCATGTCCATGTGCTTGATCTCGCCATGCTTGATCGTGACCTTGCCGTTTTCCTTGTCGATCTTGCGAATTTCGCCGTCGGTCATGGCGGGTGTGGCTGTCATGGTCATCTTGCTGTGATCCATTCCCATTTTGCTGTGGTCTGCACCCGCTTGCGCCATCGAAGGCAAGGACAGGGAGAGCGCGGCAGCGGTGAGGAGTTGCGCAACGGTTTGGGTGTATTTGTTCATGATGTGTTTCCTTGATTGAGATCTCGTGATCGGGGAGGCTTATTTGGCAACGACTTTGATTTTGCCGACCATGCCCGCTTCGTAGTGGCCTGGCAGCAGGCAGGCGAAGTCGAACTCACCGACCTTGTTGAAGTTCCAGACGATTTCTCCTTTTTTGCCAGGACCTACGTGGGCCATGTAGGGCTCATCGTGCTCCATATTGGGAAACTTCTTCATCAGTGCAGCGTGCTCATCGAGCTCTTTCTTGGTTCCCAAGACGAACTCGTGCATCACCTTGCCACCGTTGATGTGCACGAACCTGATTGTTTCGCCCTGTTTGACCTCAACGAGATCGGGTGTGAAGCGCATGTTGTCGGTCATACGGATTTCCACGGTGCGCTTGACGGCGTTCGAGTGACCGCCGATGCCCCAATCTTTTTGTTCCATTTTCATGGGCGCTGCTCCTTTGGCATGTTCCTTGTCGCCATGAGCAAATGAAGACGTTGCGGCCGCCAGCATGGCGGACACGATCAGGGTTTTGGTGATGTGCATGTGGAGATTCCTTGTCGAGGGTTGAGTTGAGGGGCGCGAATGATTTGATCAATGCTTCATGGCGGAGCCGCTGGGCTTGACCGCCTTTGCTGTGGCGGGTGCCGTGTCTGCGCTGGCCTTGGGTCGGACTGCAGGCAGCGGAGCACCGGTCCACTCGTGCGCAACAGTGCCCTCGGGGAACTTGTACGGGCCGGGATCTTTGTAGTCGCCCGGCTTCTGGTCCTTGCGCACCTTGAACACGGTGAACATGCCACCCATCTCCAGCGGGCCGAACTGGCCCGTTCCCGTCATCATGGGCGCGGTGTTGTCCGGAATGGGCATCTGCATTTCGCCCATGTCGGCCATGCCGCGCTCGCCCATCAGCATGTAGTCGGGCACCACCTTTTGGATCTTGTTGACCAGGCCGCGGTGGTCCACGCCGATCATGGTGGGCACGTCGTGGCCCATGGCGTTCATGGTGTGGTGGCTCTTGTGGCAGTGCATGGCCCAGTCGCCTTCCTCGTCGGCGATCAGTTCGATCTGGCGCATCTGTCCCACGGCCACGTCGGTGGTCACTTCATACCAGCGCGTGCTCGGTGGCGTCGGGCCGCCGTCGGTGCCGGTCACCAGAAATTCGTGCCCGTGCAGATGGATCGGGTGGTTGGTCATGGTGAGGTTGCCGACACGAATGCGCACGCGATCGTTCAGTCGCACGTTCAGCGTGTCGATTGCAGGGAACACCCGGCTGTTCCAGCACCAGATGTTGAAGTCGGTCATCGTGGCGATTTTGGGCGTCTTGCTGCCGGGCTCGATGTCGAACGCGTTGAGCAGGAAACAGAAGTCACGATCCACCTCGCTGATATGGGGATGTTTGCCCTTGGGGTGAGTGACCCACATGCCCATCATGCCCATGGCCATCTGGACCATTTCGTCCGCGTGCGGGTGGTACATAAAGGTGCCCGGGCGGCGCGCTTCAAATTCGTAGACGAAGGTCTTGCCCACGGGGATGGCAGGCTGGTTGAGGCCACCCACACCGTCCATGCCGCTGGGCAGGCGCTGGCCGTGCCAGTGGATGGTGGTGTGCTCAGGCAGCTTGTTGGTGACGAAGATGCGCACGCGGTCGCCCTCGACCACTTCGATGGTTGGGCCTGGGCTCTGGCCGTTGTAGCCCCACATGTTGACCTTGAAGCCCGGTGAGACCTCGCGCACCACGGGTTCTGCCACCAGGTGGAATTCCTTGACACCGTTGTTCATCTTCCAGGGCAGGGTCCAGCCGTTGAGCGTGACCACCGGGTTGTAGGGCCGGCCGGTGGTGGGCACCAATGGGGGCGCGGTGTCCACAGACGTTTGGTAGACGGGCTCGGGCAAAGCGGCCATGGCGGAGCGCGCAACTGCCAGCCCGGCCACCGAAGCGGCAGCACCCGCGAAAAATTGACGACGTGAATTGAGGAGACTCATGTTGGTTTTCTTTCTATGCGTTCGATGCGATCAGTGGCCAGCGGCGGCAGCGGGCTCACCGCTTCCTCCGCCCAGAGAGACAAAACTGTCGGGAGCCCCGCCCTGCAGGACCCACTGCAGATCGGTCTCAGCGATCCAAAAGTCACGCTGCGCTTCGATAGCGCTGGCCACTGCTTGTGACTGGCTGGAAACCTCACCCAGTAAGTCCCAGACGCTCTTGAGCATGCCGTTGTAGTGAAGAACGGTTTCTTCGGTGATGAACTCGCGAACCTTCAGCACCTCTTCACGCGCACTCACGGCCAGGGCGTGACTGGAGAGATAGGCCTGTCGAGCGAGGCGGGCGTTGGCGCCATTGCGCATGCCCTCGGCGCGCGGCAGTTGTGCAGCAATGGCAGCAGCGCGCTCGTCCAGCACTTGTTGCGACAAGGCTTGGACCGGTACATCGGGCAAACGGTCAGGCAGCGCAACTGCGCTATGCATGCCGGTGAGGCCCAACGTTTTGATGAGTGAGGCCTCGGCCTGGGTGGCGGCGTTTTGTGCGCGTCGTACGTTCATCTTGGCGGATGACTGCGCCAATTGAACTTGGGCCTGCTGGAGCTTGCTCCAATTGCCCACACTCACCATGCGGCGACCCAGCTCGTTGCCGGCCTCGGCGGCGTCCAGCGCATCACGGTGCTGTTTGAGAACCTGTCGCGCAGCCACTGCCTGATACCACGCCTTGCGACCTTGAGCGGCGACTTCCAGCAGCTCGTCCATGTCGTCTACCTTGCGCTGCAGGATAGGATCAAGCTCGGCCCATTGGCCTTTGGCAATCAAATCCACGTTGGCCGTACCGATCCTGTTCATGGGTTTGACCAAATCCAAGTGGGCCCGCCAGGCCTGGCGAACGGCGTCTTCAGCGGTCATGAGGCTCAGGCTGGGAGATGCCAACTCCTGACCTGGAGCAGCGGGAACATTCTCTTTTTCCCACTTGAGGATGTCGGCATGGCCGCGTTTGAACTGTCCCACGGCGTCGTTGGCTTCGCGCCAGCTTTTCTCGGGAGGGGCCGGTGCGATCTGGGCGGAAACGACCATGGGGAGCGCCAGCACGCCCAGAACGATGGCCCGCAGTGCGGAGGAAGGGTAACGTCGATGAATCACTGATTTGCTCCTGTTCAACTGTTTCAAGCTGGGGGCAGTGTGCAAAAGGCCACCCGTCACGAACCTGTCGGTTTCATTACAAAGTTGTCAGGTTCGGTTGCAATGGGTCGCTGGCAGTGAAAATCTCCGCAGGAGTGAACGTGAAAATCTTGATTGTTGAAGACGAACGCAAAACGGGTGAATACCTGTGCATGGGACTGCGCGAGGCGGGCTACGCGGTTGAGCTGCTCAACAACGGTGTGGACGGATTGCACCAAGCGCTGGAGGGCGACCACGACCTCATCATTCTGGACGTCATGCTGCCCGGCATGGACGGCTGGCAGGTGCTCAGAGGTCTGCGTGCGCAGGGTCGAGAGATGCCGGTGCTCTTCCTGACGGCCAAAGATCATGTGGACGACCGTGTCAAGGGTCTGGAGCTCGGAGCGGACGACTATCTGGTCAAGCCGTTTTCGTTCTCCGAATTGTTGGCCAGGGTGCGCACCATTCTGCGCCGTGGGCGCTCGGGTATGGAGCCCACCACCCTGCAGGTCGCGGATCTGGAGCTGGACTTGCTTCGCCGTCGGGTCACCCGCGCGGGCAAGCGCATCGACCTGACCGCCAAGGAGTTCGGATTGCTCGAATTGCTGATGCGCCGCAAGGGTGAGGTCTTGCCACGCTCGCTGATCGCTTCCCAGGTGTGGGACGTCAACTTCGACAGCGACACCAACGTCATCGAGGTGGCCATGCGCAGGCTTCGTGTCAAGGTGGACGACGGGTTTGAGTGCCGTCTGTTACAGACGGTGCGAGGCATGGGTTACGTGCTGGAAGTGCCGGAGCACTCCTGATGATCCGACGCTTGACCCTCACCGCACGACTCACCTTTCTGTACACCCTGGTATCGGCTGTAGTGCTTCTTGGCCTTGGCGTCTTGGTGGCGTGGTCCACCCATTTGCACTTCATCGACCTTGACCGCGACTACCTGCTGGACAAGGTGCAGCTCATCGAGAAGATCGTCGATGAAACGCCAGAGCCAGCTGAACTCGCGGCCAAGCTGGATGAATCGCTCAACAGCCATCAAGGCCTTTTCATCTCAATTACGCGCGGTACCGAACAGCTTTTTGGAAAAGGCGGCATCACATTTCCAGCAGAACTCGCTGCACGAAGCACCGCAGATCAGCCCATGGACTGGACCGATGGTGAGCGACAACTGCGAGGTATGAGTACGCAGCTCTCCACAGCGCAGATGCCCGGCGGATTGAGCAGTCCAGGTCAGAGCATGCGCCTGACGCTCGCGCTGGATACGCAACACCACACCCATTTCATGCAGATGCTACGTCAGCAGTTGGCGATCTATGTCGTCCTGGCCACCCTGCTCAGCGGCCTCCTGGGGTGGTGGGCAGCCCGCAGCGGTCTGGCCCCGCTGCGGACCATGAGAGAGCGCGCACTCAAGGTCACGGCCCACAAGCTCGACGAGCGCATGCCGATCGACGCCGTGCCCGTGGAGATGGCTGAGCTGGCCAACAGCCTCAACACCATGCTGGGGCGGCTGCAGCAGGATTTTGCGAAGCTCACAGAGTTCTCAAGTGACATCGCCCATGAACTTCGCACCCCCATCAGCAACCTGCTGACACAGACCCAGGTGTCGCTGTCGCAGCACCGTGATCCAGACACCTACCGTGACATCCTCGCCTCCAACGCCGAGGAGTTCCAGCGGCTGGCGCGCATGGTGTCCGACATGCTGTTTCTGGCGAAGACGGACCACGGCATCCAGCTGCCGAATCGCGAAGACGTCGCACTCGAAGACGAGGCGAAGAGCCTACTGGATTTCTACGATGCGGTCGCCGAGGACAAAGAACTTCGCCTTCGGGTGGAGGGAGCGGGTAGCGTGGTGGGTGATCGACTGATGATTCGGCGAGCCATCAGCAACTTGCTGTCCAATGCGCTGCGGCACGCCCACCCTCGTACTGATGTTGCGCTGACTGTCGAGACCCAGATGGACGGCACCAGCTTATGTGTCACCAACACAGGCGATCCGATCGATGCCGCCGACCTGCCGCGCCTGTTTGATCGCTTCTATCGCGTGGACAAGGCGCGCGCGCATCCCTCATCCGATGGTGCTGGCCTGGGTCTGGCCATCACCAAGGCCATCATGCTTGCTCACGGCGGAAGCGCGTCGGTTACTTCGTCAGAGGGAACAACGCGGTTCTGCCTGCAGTTTCCGGGCCCTCAGGGACCTCGTTCTCTTCGCGTCGCCAGCAGCCAAACCCAGACGAGCGCGAGCGTCGAGTAGTTGGCGAAGACAAATCAAGGCGTGTTCCAGGCAACGCCATCCAATCCTCGGTAGGTGGGCGGGTAGTGGACTGGAGACGGAAAGAAGTCGTCTGAATGGGTGAACACATCAATCAGGATATGCGACTACCATCCGGCCAACGGTAACCAGAAGACACGAGACCATCGCCAAGCGAACAGCTCCACTGCGATGGCGATCACCCCGCTGTGAAAGATGCAGTGGAGATGGTGCGACCACAGTTCCACGCTCTCGGGTAACCCTTCGGCGAGCGCAACGGCGTAGGCCATTCTGGGCAACTGCGTCCGCCAGTCGCAGAGCATTGGTGCATGGCGAGATCATTTTTGGCTCCGTGCCGCCAAAGATTTCAGAAGGCGCTCCACTCCATGCTCGATCACTGTCCAGGTCGAATGTTGGCAGCAGGGCGGGTCTTCTGTGAGAGGCACCAAACGCTACAACTCTCGCGGGGCCGCTGCTGTCGCAACATCGGGCGACAGCCAGCCGCGTCACCGTGGCGCTGATTCCAAACAGTGTGCCTACCTACGAGAGGAAATGGGATTAACTATGGTTGCGCCTAAAAGTGTGCGCGCACTTTACTTCGGCTGGGCTAGGAGTTTTTCTACGTATTTGCGTGTTTCGAATCCAAAACTGAACCGTAGAAGTCCGCCTATTTTCTTCTCCACTCAACAGAAACGATCAAACGTCGATATTCCCCGCCCGCAACGCATTCGTCTCGATGAAATCCCGCCGCGGTTCCACCTCGTCGCCCATGAGCATGGTGAAGACCTTGTCGGCCTCGATGGCGTCTTCAATCTGCACGCGCAGCAGGCGGCGCACGTTGGGGTCCATGGTGGTTTCCCAGAGCTGCTCGGGGTTCATCTCGCCCAGGCCCTTGTAGCGCTGGCGGCTGGTGGCGCGTTCGGCTTCGCTGATCAGCCACTGCATGGCCTGGCGGAAGTCGCCCACCTTTTCCTCGCGCTGTTTGTCGCCCTCGCCGCGCATGACGCGGGCGCCTTCACCCAGCAGGTCGCGGAAGGTGGTGGCGGCGTGGGCCAGGGCGGCGTAGTCGGCGCCGTGCACGAAGTCCTGGGTGATCACGCTGCTCTTGATGTTGCCGTGGTGGCGGCGGCTGATGCGCAGCACCGGCTTGTCGGTGCGGTTGTCGAACTCGGCCGCCACTTCGGCGGGCACGCCGGTGGCCGACAGTTCACGCAGCTTGGCCTGCAGCGCCTGGGCGCTGGCGGCAGCGCCTTCCATGTCGTCCAGGTGGATCGACACGCCGTCGGCCATGGCGCGCAGCGCCTCGGCGTCCATGAAGGCGGAGAGGCGGGCGATGACGTTCTCGGCCACCTGGTGCTTGCGCGCCAGCTCGCCCAGGGTGTCGCCTTCCAGCGTGGTCGGGGTGGCACCACCTGTGCTCACCTTGGCATCCTTCAGCGCGATGCGCAGCAGGAAGCCGTCGAGCGCGGCCGCGTCCTTGAGGTAAAGCTCTTCCTTGCCGGCCTTCACCTTGTAGAGCGGCGGCTGCGCGATGTAGATGTGGCCGCGCTCCACCAGCTCGGGCATCTGGCGGTAGAAGAAGGTCAGCAGCAGGGTGCGGATGTGGGCGCCGTCCACGTCGGCGTCGGTCATGATGATGATGCGGTGGTAGCGCAGCTTGGCCACGTCGAAGTCATCGGCACCGCTCTTGCCGTCGGTGCTGCCGGCCTTGCCGATGCCGGTGCCCAGCGCGGTGATGAGCGTCAGGATCTCGTTGCTGGTCAGCAGCTTCTCGTAGCGCGCCTTCTCCACGTTCAGGATCTTGCCGCGCAGCGGCAGGATGGCCTGGAACTTCCGGTCGCGGCCCTGCTTGGCCGAGCCGCCGGCGGAGTCGCCCTCCACGATGTAGATCTCGCACAACGCCGGGTCCTTCTCCTGGCAGTCGGCCAGCTTGCCTGGCAGGCCCATGCCGTCGAGCACGCCCTTGCGGCGGGTCATCTCGCGGGCCTTGCGGGCGGCTTCGCGGGCGCGGGCGGCCTCGACGATCTTGCCGCAGATGATCTTGGCGTCGTTCGGGCGCTCCTGCAGGTAGTCGGTCAGCAGGCGGGCCACCACGTCCTCGACCGGGCCGCGCACCTCGCTGGACACCAGCTTGTCCTTGGTCTGGCTGCTGAACTTGGGCTCCGGCACCTTCACGCTCAGCACGCAGCACAGGCCCTCGCGCATGTCGTCACCCGTCACCTCGACCTTGGCCTTTTTGGCCAGCTCGTTCTCTTCGATGTACTTGTTGATCACCCGTGTCATGGCCGCACGCAGGCCGGTGAGGTGGGTGCCGCCATCCCGCTGCGGGATGTTGTTGGTGAAGCACAGCACCTGCTCGTTGTAGCCGCTGTTCCACTGCATGGCCACCTCGACACCGATGTTGGTGCCCTGGTCGCTCTGGCGGTCACCGAGTGCGTGGAACACGTTGGGGTGCAGAACGGTCTTGCCCTTGTTGATGAAGTCCACGAAGCCCTTGACGCCGCCGGCACCCGAGAAGTCGTCTTCCTTGCCGCTGCGCTCGTCGATCAGGCGGATGCGCACGCCGTTGTTCAGGAAGCTCAGCTCGCGCAGGCGCTTGGACAGGATCTCGTAGTGGAAATCGTTGTTCTCCTTGAAGATCTCCGTGTCCGGGAGAAAGTGCACCTCGGTGCCGCGCTTCTCGGTCGCACCGGTCACCTTCATGGGCGAGATCTCGATGCCGTCGGCGTTCTTCTCGACGATGCGGTTCTGCACGAAGCCGCGCGCAAATTCGATCTGGTGCACCTTGCCTTCGCGGCGCACGGTCAGGCGCAGCCAGACCGAAAGCGCGTTCACGCAGCTCACGCCCACGCCGTGCAGGCCGCCCGAGACCTTGTAGCTGTTCTGGTTGAACTTGCCGCCGGCGTGCAGTTCGGTCAGGGCGATCTCGGCAGCCGAGCGCTTGGGCTCGTGCTTGTCGTCCATCTTCACACCGGTGGGGATGCCGCGCCCGTTGTCCACCACGCTGATGGAGTTGTCGGTGTGGATGGTCACCACGATGTCGTCGCAGTGGCCGGCCAGGGCCTCGTCGATGGAGTTGTCCACCACCTCGAACACCAGGTGGTGCAGGCCGGTGCCGTCGGAGGTGTCGCCGATGTACATGCCCGGGCGCTTGCGCACCGCTTCCAGACCTTCCAGGATCTGGATGCTGCCCTCGCCGTAGCCCTCGCTGGCGCCGGCCTGGTTCGCGTCGATGGTGGGCTGGAAGTTGGAGCTTTCGGGGCTCGGTGCAGCGTTGGACATAAAGGCTTTCTCGATCTCAAAAAACGCCAAACCCGCTGGTCAGCGGGTCGGCTCGGGGCAGGCTGGCAGCAGTTCGGTCAGATGCGCATCGGCATCACGACGTACTTGAAGGCGTTGTCGTCGGGGTTGGTCACCAGCGCGGAGCTGTTGCCGTCCGACAGTTCGATGCGGACCATCTCCTGCGACATGTTCTGCAGCGCGTCGATCAGGTAGGTCACGTTGAAGCCGATCTCGATCTCGGGGCCGGCGTAGTCGATGTCGAGCTCGTCCACCGCCTCTTCCTGCTCGGCGTTGCTGGAGGCCACGCGCAGGGTGCCGGCCTCGATGTTCAGGCGCACGCCCTTGAACTTCTCGCTGGTCATGATGGCGGTGCGCTGCAGGCTGGAGAGCAGCGGCTGGCGTCCCAGCGTCACGATGTTCTTGTGGTTCTTGGGAATCACGCGGTTGTAGTCGGGGAACTTGCCCTCGACCAGCTTGGTGACGAACTCCATGCCGTCGAAGCTGAACTTGGCCTGGTTGGCCGCGAACTGCATCTCGATGGCGCCCTCCTTGTCGGAGAGCAGGCGCTGCAGCTCCAGCACCGTCTTGCGCGGCAGGATCACTTCCTGCTTGGGCACGTCCACGTCCAGCGTGGCGCTCGCAAAGGCCAGGCGGTGGCCGTCGGTGGCCACCAGGCTGAGCTGCCGGCCTTCGGCCACGAACAGGATGCCGTTGAGGTAGTAACGGATGTCGTGCACCGCCATGGCGAACGACACCTGGCCCAGCAGGCCCTTGAGCGTCTTCTGGGGCACGCTGAACACCGGCCCGAAGCTGGCCGATTCCTGCACCAGGGGGAAGTCTTCCGCCGGCAGGCTCTGCAGCGTGAAGCGGCTCTTGCCACCCTTGAGCACCAGCTTGCCCGCGCTCGATTCCAGGCTCACCGTCTGGTCGCCCGGCATGGTGCGCAGGATGTCGATCAATTTGCGCGCACCCAGCGTGGTGGCGAAGCTGCCGTCGTCACCGTCCAGGGCAGCGGTGGTGCGGATCTGGATTTCCAGGTCGCTGGTGGTCAGCTGCACCGCCGAGCCGGTCTTGCGCAGCAGCACATTGGCCAGAATGGGCAGCGTGTGGCGACGCTCCACGATGCCGGCCACCGACTGCAGGGCGGCCAGGACTTTGTCCTGGGTCGATTTGAAAACGATCATGAACGACTCTTTCGACAGGGTTGAACCGTGTTTATTTTCGCTGGTTTGAGGGGGCTTTCCCGCCTCATCCCTTGAGGGTTTGTTCGAGGACGTGCAGTTGCTGGTTCAGCTCGGTGTTCTGCTGGCGCTCGGCCGCGATCTTGCGCACCGCGTGCAGCACGGTGGTGTGGTCGCGCCCGCCGAACAGCTCGCCGATCTCGGGCAGGCTCTTCTGGGTCAGCTCCTTGGCCAGGAACATGGCGATCTGCCGCGGCCGGGCGATGCTGGCCGGCCGCTTCTTGGAATACATGTCGGCGACCTTGATCTTGTAGAAGTCGGCCACCGTCTTCTGGATGTTCTCCACGCTGATCTGCCGGTTCTGGATCGAGAGCAGGTCCTTCAGGGCGTCGCGGGCCAGCTGGATCGAGATCTCGCGCTGGTTGAAGCGCGAATACGCCAGGATCTTGCGCAGGGCGCCTTCGAGCTCGCGCACGTTGGAGCGCACGTTTTTCGCCACGAAGAAGGCCACTTCCTCGGGCATCACCGCATGCTCCACCGCCGCCTTGTTGATCAGGATGGCCACCCGCATCTCCAGCTCCGGCGGCTCGATCGCCACCGTGAGCCCGGAATCGAAACGCGAGACCAGCCGTTCGTGGATGTCGGCCAGGCCCTTGGGATAGGTGTCGCTGGTCAGCACGATGTGGCTCTTCTTGGCCAGCAGGGCCTCGAAGGCGTTGAAGAACTCCTCCTGGGTGCGTTCCTTGTTGGCGAAGAACTGCACGTCGTCGATCAGCAGCAGGTCCAGCGAGTGGTAGCGCTCCTTGAACTCGTCGAAGGTCTTGCGCTGGTAGGACTTGACCACATCGGAGACGAACTGTTCGGCGTGGATGTAGAGAACTTTGGCCTGCGGCCGCTCGCTCAGCAGGTGGTTGCCGATGGCGTGCACCAGGTGGGTCTTGCCCAGGCCCACGCCGCCGTAGATGAACAGCGGGTTGTAGAGCTGGCCCAGGCTGCCGGCCACATGCATGGCGGCGGCGCGCGCCATGCGGTTGGCCGAGCCTTCGACCAGGGTGGAGAAGGTCAGGGCCGGGTTCAGGCGGTTGCGCGTGCCGCTCGGGGCCGCGGGCTCCGGCGGCGCCACGTCGGGCAGCTCGGCCAGCAGCTGGTCCTGCATGGTGCGGGGTGCCGGCATCGTGCGGCTGGGGCCTTCGCGCGGAGCAAGTGCCAACTCCAGCGCCACCTTTTCCCCGGCCAGCGCCTCCAGCGTGGCGCTGATGCGGTTGGCGTACTGGGCGCGGATCCAGTCCATCTTGAAGCGGTTGGCCACCGACACCACCACCTTGCGGCGGTCGTCGGCCACCTGGGCCACCAGCGGGCGGATCCAGGTATTGAACTGTTGTTCGGGGATGTCCTGGGCCAGCCGGTCGAGGCAGGCGGCCCAGAGGCCGTCGGCGTCGGGCAGGTCGGAATCGGAGGCGAAGCCCTCGGTCATGCGGAAAAATCGGGTGTTGTAATTGTGGACAAGGGGCCGGGGCCAGGGGGCGGATTCTACCGATGCCGGCCAGTTATCCACAACCCGGGTTACACCGGTGCCACAAGGCGATGTCCTGGGGTCTGTGCACCGCAACTTGCCGGGCAGCGGGCTTTCTGGCGATAATTGCGGGTTTCCCCGATTTTTACCGACCCATCATGAAACGCACCTACCAGCCCTCCAAGATCCGCCGCGCCCGCACCCACGGCTTCCTCGTGCGCATGAAGACCCGTGGTGGTCGTGCCGTGATCAACGCACGCCGCGCCAAGGGCCGCAAGCGCCTGGCGGTCTGAGCCTGACGTCCTGACCTTCCCTGGAACGCCGGTGCCCGAGCGCACGGCCTCTGCTCGGAACGAGGCTCCGGCGGCGCTGATCCAGCGCCTGAAATCCCGGCAGCAGTTTCAGGTTGCCATGGCGGGATCACCCGTGGCCAAGACCGCCCACTTTGCGTTGCACCGGGCTCCACTGAACAGTCCGGCCGAGCCGGACCTGGCTCCGGGTCTCGACACTGCAGCTTCCGGCCGTCTCCTGTTTCCAGTCGCCTCGCCGTGGCTGGGCGTCGTGCTGCCCAAACGCTGGGCCAAACGGGCCGTCACCCGCAACGCCATACGCCGGCAGATCTATGAATCGGTCCGCCCGCTGACATCCCAGCTGCCGGTGGCGGTGCATGTGGTGCGTCTGCGCTCCGGCTTCAGCCGGGACCAGTTCTTCAGCGCCAGTTCCGATGCGCTCAAGCGCGCCGTGCGGGCCGAACTGCTGCTGCTCTGGGGCCGTGCCGGCCTGAACGTCACGCCGGGGAACCCTTCCCATGCTGGCTGATCTGCCCCGCCAGATCCTGATCGGCCTGGTGCGCGGTTACCGGTTGCTGCTGAGCCCGTGGCTCGGCAGCCAGTGCCGGTTTGCGCCCACCTGTTCGGCCTATGCCCTGGAAGCGCTGGAACGCCACGGCGCCTGGCAGGGCAGTTCGCTGGCGGCACGCCGCCTGGTGCGCTGCCATCCGTGGTGCCAGGGCGGTCTCGATCCGGTTCCCGAGCGGCCCCAGGGCCTGTTTTCCGGCCTCCTTTCCTCCTCTCCTGCAAAGAAGAACCCGTCATGAATGACATCCGTCGGTCCATCCTCTGGGTGGTGTTTGGCTTGTCCATGGTCCTCATCTGGGACAAGTGGCAGATCCACAACGGCAAGCCCGCCACGTTCTTCCCCGGAGCCACCCCGCCGGCCGCCACGGCACCCGCTGCGGGTGCTGCCGGCGCTGCACCGGCGTCGGGTCAGGCCGCGGTGCCCGCCGCCGCCGCGGCACCTGCCGGCAACGCACCGGCCAGTGCGCCGGATGCCGCTGCCACCCGGCATGAGGTCCGCACCGACCGCATGGTCCTGACCTTCAGCAGCGAGGGCGGCGCGCTGATCGGCGCCGATCTGCTGGCCCACCGCCAGTCCACCCTGCAGAGCAAGACGCCCGACGACGGCCCGTTCACCCTGCTCACTCAGGACGGCAAGCAGGTCTACGTGGCCCAGACCGGTCTGATCGGCGGCAGCTTCCCGACCCACAAGACCCCCATGACCCTGGTCGGCTCGCCGACCGCCTTGGCCGACGGCCAGGATTCGCTGGATGTGGTGTTCGAGTCGGCCGATGTCGGCGGCGTCAAGCTGGTCAAGACCTACACCCTGCAGCGCGGCTCCTATGTGATCGGTGTGCGCCACGAGGTGGTCAACACCGGCACCGCGCCGGTCAGCCCGCAGCTCTACGTACAGCTGGTGCGTGACGGCAGCAAGCTCGACAGCGAAACTCCGTTCTATTCCACCTTCACCGGCCCCGCGGTCTACACCGCCGAGCAGAAGTACCAGAAGGTGGAGTTCGGCGACATAACCAACAACAAGGCCAGCTTCGTCAAGGGCACCAGCGATGGTTATGTGGCCATGGTGCAGCACTACTTCGCCACCGCCTGGCTGCTCGCCGACGGCGTGGCCCGCGAGAACTTCGTGCGGGCCGTGGACAGCAACCTGTTCTCGGTCGGCAGCATCGTGCGCCTGCCCGAGATCGCCCCGGGCCAGCGCGAGACCAGCGAGGCCCGCCTGTTCGTGGGCCCGCAGGAAGAGAAAGTGCTGGAGACCATCGCGCCCGGACTGGTGCTGGTCAAGGACTACGGCTGGCTCACCATCCTGGCCAAGCCGCTGTACTGGCTGATGGAGAAGATCCACAGCTTCGTGGGCAACTGGGGCTGGGCCATCGTCCTGCTGGTGGTGCTGATCAAGGCGGCGTTCTACTGGCTCAACGCCAGCGCCTACCGCAGCATGGCCAAGATGAAGGCCATCAACCCGCGCATCATGGAAATGCGGGAGCGTCTGAAGAACAACCCGCAGCAGATGCAGATGGAAATGATGAAGATGTACAAGGAAGAGAAGGTCAACCCGCTGGGTGGCTGCTTCCCCATCCTCATCCAGATCCCGGTGTTCATCGCGCTGTACTGGGTGCTGCTGTCCAGCGTGGAGATGCGCAACGCACCGTGGCTGGGCTGGATCACCGACCTGTCGTCGCCCGACCCGTTTTACATCCTGCCGCTGGTGATGGCCGTGACCACCATGATCCAGACCGCGCTCAACCCGCTGCCGCCGGATCCGCTGCAGGCCAAGCTGATGTGGATGATGCCGCTGGTCTTCTCGGTGATGTTCTTCTTCTTCCCGTCCGGCTTGGTGCTGTACTGGATCACCAACAACGTGCTGACCATCATCCAGCAGGCCCACATCAACAGCCGCATGGGCGTGCCGTTGAAGTTCAACATGCCGAGTTTCAAGTGACCCCCCTGGGTTGCGGGGCTGGCGCGCTGCCGGTTCTTCATGCTCTCCTCTGCTTCCGACCCCATCATTGCCATCGCTACCGCACCCGGTCGGGGGGCGGTGGGCATGGTGCGGGTGTCGGGCAAGGGGCTGCTGCCTTTTGTGCGGGCGCTGGTCGGGCGGGAGCTGAAGCCGCGTGAGGCCACTTACGGGCCCTGGCGCGATGCGCAGGGCCAGCCGATCGACCATGGTCTGACGCTCTGGTTTCCGGGGCCGCATTCCTACACCGGTGAAGATGTCCTGGAGCTGCAAGGCCACGGCGGGCCGGTGGTGCTGCAGCTCCTGCTGGCGCGCTGCCTGGAGGTGGCGGCACAAGGCAGCCTGCCGGAGCTGCGGCTGGCGCGGGCCGGCGAATTCACCGAACGCGCATTCCTGAACGACAAGCTCGACCTGGCCCAGGCCGAGGCGGTGGCCGACCTGATCGACGCCAGCACCGAGGCCGCGGCGCGCAGCGCCTCCCGCTCGTTGGCCGGCGTGTTCTCGCAGCGCATCCATGGCCTGCGCGATGCGTTGGTCAACCTGCGCATGCTGGTGGAGGCCACGCTGGACTTCCCAGAAGAAGAGATCGATTTCCTGCAGAAGGCCGACGCCGCTGGCCAGCTGCAGCGCCTGCAGGCCGCGTTGCAGACCGTGCTCGGCGAGGCCCGGCAGGGCGCTTTGCTGCGCGAGGGTCTGCAGGTGGTGATTGCCGGGCAGCCGAACGCGGGCAAGAGTTCGCTGCTCAATGCGCTGGCCGGCGCCGAGCTGGCCATCGTCACCCCGGTGGCCGGCACCACGCGCGACGTGGTGCAGCAGACCATCCAGATCGAGGGTGTGCCGCTGCATGTGGTGGACACCGCCGGCCTGCGCGACAGCCCCGAGGTGGACGAGGTGGAGCGCATCGGCATCGAGCGCGCCTGGGGTCGCATCCGCCAGGCCGACGTGGTGCTGTTCCTGCACGACCTCACCCGCGCCGACGATCCGGCCTACCGGGATGCCGACGTCGCCATCGCGGCCGGCTTGCCGGTCGGCGTGCCCTTGCTGCATGTCTGGAACAAGCTGGATCAGCGCCCCGAGGCGGTGGTGCCGGCCGATGCGCTGGCCCTGTCGGCGCGCCAGGGCAGCGGGCTGCAGGCGCTGCGCGAACGCCTGCTGCAGCTGGCGGGCTGGGAGCGCGCCGGTGACGGCCTGTTCATGGCGCGCGAGCGGCATCTCCAGGCGCTGCACCGGGTGCAGGACCACCTGGGCATGGCGGGTCGCTGGCTGGACGGCTCGGCCGACGCCCTGGACCTGCTGGCCGAGGAACTCCGCCTGGCCCAGCATGCGCTGGGCGAAATCACCGGCGAGTTCACCGCGGACGACCTGCTGGGCGTCATCTTTTCGCGCTTTTGCATCGGCAAATAGGCCCGGGGGTGCCGTCCGGCACCGTTCGTCGGCCGTCCGGAGCAGATCTGTAATCAACCGTAAGCGTCGCCCTGTGCACTCTTGCGTATCGGGTCACGTCGCGGTCAACTTGGGGGCATGAGTGTGATTTCGGTCCCCGCTGCACGCGCCGACATCAAGGCCCTGGCCTCCGCCATGCGCCAGAGCAATGCGCTGGACGCCGTGCCCCTCAACCTCTCGGAAATCCAGTGGAACACCCTGGCCGGCTATCTCCAGCCGGTGCTGCTGCGACAGGGGCAGGCCCTGATCGAGCAGGGCGTGAAGGACCGGACCGTCTATTTCGTCGAGAGCGGCACCCTGACGGTTCACTACGAAGACAGCCACGACCGCATCCGCATCGCGGTGGTGGGCGAGGGTTCGTTGCTGGGCGAGGGCGCCTTTTTCTCGCACCTGCCGCGCAGTGCCACGGTGAGCGCCGGCAGCGACTGCCGGCTGTGGTGCCTGACACCCCTGCGTTTCCGTGAGCTGTGCACCCGGGCACCCGAAGTGGCGCTCGAGCTGACCGTGGCGATGTCGGCCGTGCTGGCCCGACGCATGTACAACAAGCCCAAGCGAGTGGCCGTCACCTGACCCATCGCCTGCAACCATGATCAGCCTGCCCATGTCATTCAAGAACTGGTGGTTCGCCCGCAAACCCTCTGACGGCGACAGCACCTTTGCCAAGGCCCGGCAGGCGATCCGCAACACCACCCTGCCGCTGATCTCGCCGCGTCGGGGTCGCCGCATCCTGCGGCGCGAGCAGCTGTTCACCGTGATCCGCGAGTCGCTCATCCGTGGCGGCGTGCTCTCGACCAGCTACAGCTTCAAGGTGCTCTCGACCGACGCCAATGGCGACAGCTTTCTGGTGCTGATCGACCTGGCGCTCGGTGCCAAGGACCTGCCCGACGAATACCTGCTGGAGATCGAACGCTGGATCCAGCGCAGTGCCCAGGCCCGGCATGCCATGGAGGTGCGCTCGGTCTACTGGCGCCGCCGCCCGGCCACCGATCGGGTCGGCACCGCGCTGCGGGCCTCGGTGGCCGCCCAGACGCGGCGCGAGGCCGAACTGGTGAGGGAAACCGCCATTCCGAAGCCGCCCATGCCGGAGCGCCCGCCTACGGGTCGGCCGGTGAACCAGCCGGTGAGCGAGACCGAGATCGAGGCGTTCCGGCAGGCACTGCAGGCGCCGGCAGCCCAGGCTTACCGCCAGGCCAAGGACGCACCGGTGCCGCCCACCGATGTGGTCAGCGACTTTGCCGCCCTGAGCGAAACCCAGTACGGCAAGCTCTGAGTGGGGCGCGCCAGGCTGGCGGCCTCAGTGCCCGGCGAAGTCCAGCAGGGTGAACAGCTTCAGGCCGCTGTTGCGCAGCTTGCCCGAACCACCGAGTTCCGGCAGGTCGACGATGGCGGCGCCTTCGGTGACTTCAGCGCCCAGCTTCTCCAGCAGGCGCCGGCCGGCCATCATGGTGCCGCCGGTGGCGATCAGGTCGTCGATCAGCACCACACGGTCTCCCGACTTCACGGCGTCGGTGTGCAGTTCGACCGTCGCGCTGCCGTATTCCAGCTCGTAGGTTTCTTCCACCGTGGTGAAGGGCAGCTTGCCCTTCTTGCGGATGGGCACGAAACCCACGCCCAGCTCGTAGGCCAGCACCGAGCCGATGATGAAGCCGCGCGCATCCAGCCCCGCCACCACGGTGGGCCGCAGGGCGGGGTCCATGTAGCGGTGGACGAAGGCATCGATGAGAACCCGGAAGACCTTGGGGTCCTGCAGCAGGGGCGTGATGTCGCGGAACTGCACACCCGGCGCCGGCCAGTCGGGCACGGTGCGGATGTGGGCGCGGAGGTAGGCGGCGGTATCCATCGCGTGATTATCCGCCGCCCCCCGGGGTATCCGGGGCGGACTCAGGCCAGCGGCTTGAACTGGTAGCCGTTGCCGGACATCTCCAGCGTTCCCAGGGCCGGGAACGGGAAGTGGAAACCGCCCATCATGGTCTTGTCCTTGACCAGCTGGTCGAACAGGCGGCGCCGGGTGGCGCGGGCCATGTCGGCGTCCATGTCGAAGGTCACGGCCCAGTCCGGGCTGCGGGCGAACAGCGAGGGCACGTTGGTGACGTCGGCCACGTACATGAACGACTGTCCCTTAGAGTTCACGCTGAACACGCTCATGCCCGGCGTGTGGCCGAAGGCGGCCAGCGAGCGGATGCCCGGCGCCAGTTCGGCACCCGGCTCGAACTTGACCAGCTTGTCGGCGGCTATCTTGCCCATCACGCGCCGCGCGTTCTCGAAGGCGCCCTTCACGGCCGGCGGTGCGGCATTCATCTTGGCGTCGTCCATCCAGTAGGCGAATTCCGGCGCCGGCACATGCACCTTGGCCTTGGGATAGACCGCCGTTCCGTCCTTGGCGAACAGGCCGTTGATGTGGTCGCCATGGAAGTGGCTCAGGATGACGTGGTCGATGTCTTCCGGCTTGTGGCCGGCGGCTGCCATGTTGGCGCGCAGGCGGCCGGTGGTGGCGGGGCCGTTGTCGGCAAAACCGGTGTCGATCAGGAAGCGCTGGCCGCCAGCCACGATCAGGTACGGCGTGAACGGGATGTCCACATGGGTGGTGGGCAGGTTCTGCGAAGCCAGCAGGGCCTTGACCTGCTCCAGCGGGGCGTTGCGCACGAACTCGTCGCCCAGCGGGCGGCGCAGGGCACCATCGTTGATGGCGATCACCTCGATGTCGCCGACCATGGTCTTGCGGAAACCCGGGGTCGGCAGGGTGGGCGCACCGAGGTCCGGCGAGTTCTGCGAGAACACCGAGGTGAAGGTCAGGGTGGTCGCGCCGGCAATGCCGGCGCCCAGGAAGATGCGGCGATCCATGGGGTTTGTCTCCAGAGGGGAAAAACCGGCAGCGTAAGCGCGCCGCAAAAGCCCGCAGCCCGACTCGGACAATCCGCCAACCTGGCCGTCAGCCGCCCAGCAGCTTGTCCTCAGCCAGTGCGAGCGCGGCAGCCTTGCCTTGCAGCACCAGGGTGTCGCCGCCCTCGACCAGCAGCGACTCTTCGACGCTGGCCGACCGGCCGCTGGCCCGCCGCAGGCTGACCACCCGCACGCCGATGGCTTCCAGCGCCAGCGCGCCCAGCGGCCGACCGGCATGGCGGCTGGCCCCCGGCAGCGTGACGGTGTCCAGCCGCACCTGCTCGCCGTCGTCGTCGGCGTCGTCGTCCGCGCCATGAAAGTAGCCGCGCAGCAGGTTGTAGCGGGCTTCCCGCTGCTCCTGCACGACGCGGATCACGCGGCGCATCGGCACGCCGACCAGCGCCAGGGCGTGGCTGGCCAGCATCAGGCTGGCCTCGATGGCTTCGGGCACCACCTCGGTGGCGCCGGCCTGGCGCAGGCGGTCGAGGTCGGCATCGTCGACGGTGCGCACCACCACCGGCACCTGAGGCGCCTGTTCACGGGCATGGTGGAGCACCTTGAAGGCGCTCGGGCTGTCGTTGTAAGTGACCACCAGCGCGCTGGCCCGGTGCAGTCCGGCGGCCATCAGCGCCTGCAGGCGGGCGGCATCGCCGAAGACCACCGAATGGCCGGCGGCGGCGGCCTGCCGGACCCGGTCGGGGTCGAGGTCGAGCGCCATGTACGGAATGCCTTCGGCCTCCAGCAGCCGGGCCAGGTTCTGGCCGCAGCGGCCATAGCCGCAGATGATCACGTGCTTGTCGGCATTGATGGCCTTGCGCGCAATGCTGGTCATCTGCACCGACTGCATCAGCCAGTCGCTGCCCACCAGCCGGGTGACCACGCTGTTGGCGTACATAATGAGGAACGGGGTGGCGATCATGGAGATCACCATGCTGGCCAGGATCGGGTTGAACAGCTGCGGCGGGATCAGCCCGTTCTGCCCCGCCAGGCTCAGCAGCACCAGGCCGAACTCGCCCGCCTGCGCCAGGTACAGACCGGTCCGCAGGGCCACGCCGGTGGGTGCACCGAAGGCCCGGGTCAGCCCGGTGATCAGCGCCAGCTTGAAAGCCATCGATGCCAGCAGGAGCAGCAGCACCAGCGGCCATCGCTCCAGCACCAGACGCCAGTCCAGCATCATGCCGATGGTGATGAAGAACAGGCCCAGCAGCACGTCGTGGAACGGCCGGATGTCGGTCTCCACCTGGTGCTTGTATTCGGTCTCGGAGATGAGCATGCCGGCCACGAAGGCGCCCAGTGCCAGCGACAGGCCGGCGTGCTCGGTCAGCCAGGCCAGACCCAGCGTGATCAGCAGCAGGTTGAGCATGAACAGCTCTTCGCTCTTGCGCCGGGCCACCAGGGTCAGCCACCAGCGCATCAGGCGCTGTCCGCCGGTCAGCAGCAGGCCCAGCAGCACCGTGGCCTTGAACACCGCCAGCCCCAGCGCCGGCAGCAGCTGGTCCGGCGCGGCCGCCAGTGCCGGGATCAGCACCAGCAGCGGCACCACCGCCAGGTCCTGGAACAGCAGGATGCCCAGCACCCGCTTGCCGTGTTCGGACTCCAGCTCCAGCCGCTCGGCCACCAGCTTGATCACGATGGCCGTGCTGCTCATGGCCATGACGCCGCCCAGTGCGATTGCACTCTGCCAGGAGATCGTCCACCACTGCGGCAGCAGCAGCGCCAGCCCGAGCGAGGCGCCGGTGGTGATCGACACGGTCAGGACCACCTGCGAAAGCCCCAGCCCGAACACATGGCGGCGCATGGCACGCAGCTTGGGCAGGCTGAACTCCAGACCGATGACGAACATCAGGAACACCACGCCGAACTCGGCCAGGTAGCGGATGCCCTGGGAGTCCTGCGCAATGGCCAGCGCGTTTGGACCGATCAGCACACCCACCACCAGATAGCCCAGCATGGGCGGCAGCTTCAGGCTGCGGCAGGCCACCACGCCCAGCACGGCGGCCAGCAGGTAGAGCAGGGTGATGTCCAGCGAGGTCATCCGGCGATGTTAGCGGTCTACCCCGCGGCCATAATCCGGGCATGACTTCCCCCGTGGCTTTCGACGCCGGGCGCGCCCTCGCCCTGGCCCGCGACACCCTGATCATCGAGGCCGAGGCGGTGCAGGCCCTGACCGCCCGCATCGACGCGGCTTTCGCCGGCGCCCTGCAATGCCTGCTGGCCTGCCGGGGGCGCGTGGTGGTCATGGGCATGGGCAAGAGCGGTCACATCGGCCGCAAGCTGGCCGCCACGCTGGCCTCCACCGGCACCCCGTCGCAGTTCGTGCACCCGGCCGAAGCCAGCCATGGCGATCTGGGCATGATCACTCCGCAGGACGTGGTGCTGGCCATCAGCAACAGCGGCGAGAGCGACGAGCTCACTGTCCTGCTGCCCCTGATCAAGCGCATGGGCGTGCCGCTGGTGGCCTTCACCGGCCGGGCCGAATCCGCGCTGGCCCGCCATGCCGACTGGGTGCTGGACACCGCCGTGGCCCGCGAGGCCTGCCCCCACAACCTGGCGCCCACCGCCAGCACCACGGCGCAGCTGGCCCTGGGCGATGCGCTCGCGGTGGCCCTGCTCGATGCGCGCGGGTTCCGTGCCGACGACTTCGCCCGCTCCCACCCGGGCGGTTCGCTGGGCCGCCGTCTGCTCACCCATGTGTCCGACGTGATGCGCCAGGGCGAGGCCGTGCCCCGCGTCGCACCCGCCACGCCGCTGATGGACCTGATGCGCGAAATCAGCGCCAAAGGCCTGGGCCTGTGTGCCGTGGTCGGCGATGACGGCCGTGCGCTGGGCGTCTTCACCGATGGCGACCTGCGCCGCCTGATCGAGCGCACCGGCAGCGCCCAGGACCTGCGGCTGCTCACAGCGGAACAGGTCATGCACCGGCAACCGGCCACCGTGGCCGCCCAGTCGCTGGCGGTCGAAGCCGCCCGCCAGATGGAGGAACGCCGCATCAACAGCCTGCTGGTGGTGGATGCCGACGGCCTGCTGGTGGGCGCACTCAGCAGCAACGACCTCATGCGGGCCAAGGTGATCTGATGGAGCCGGTGCTGACCTTCCCCCCCGAACTCCTGCTGCGCGCGCAGCCGGTCAAGGTGCTGCTGCTGGATGTGGACGGCGTGCTCACCGATGGCGGCCTGCACTTCACCGAAGCCGGCGAGACCCTCAAGCGCTTCCACACCCTGGACGGCCACGGCCTCAAGCTGCTGCAGCGCGCCGGCATCACGCCGGCGGTGGTCAGCGGCCGCGACTCCGCCCCGCTGCGGGTGCGCCTGCAGGCGCTGGGCATCACCCACCTGCGGCTGGGCACCGAAGACAAGGCGCCCGCGGCCCATGACATCCTGCAGTCGCTCGGTCTGGACTGGAGTGCTGCCGCCGCCATGGGCGACGACTGGCCCGACCTGCCCCTGCTGACCCGCGCCGCGCTGGCCGCGGCCCCGCCCGATGCCCACCCCGAGGTGCGCGCGCGCGCCCACTGGATCAGCGCGCGGCCCGCCGGCGCCGGCGCCGTGCGCGAACTCTGCGACCTGCTGCTGGTGGCCAGCGGCCATTACCGCCGCGAGCTGGAGGCGGCCCTGCGGTGACGCCCGATGAACCCCTCGACGACATCCTGCCCGGCCTCGACCCGGCCACGGCAGGCCCTGCCCCTCGGCGCAGCAAGGCGCCCTGGTGGGACATGGTGTCGGTCTACCTGCCGGTGCTGCTCATGGGGCTGCTGGCACTGGCTTCGTATTGGCTGCTGCGCGCCACCCCGACCTATGTCGAAGCGCCCGCGGCCCAGCCGGTGAGCAGCGAGCCCGACTATTTCATGCGCCGGTTCTCGGTCAAGTCGTTCGATCCCGACGGTCGCCTGCGCTCCGAGGTGGCCGGCACCGAGGCCCGGCATCACCCCTCGGACGATCGGGTGGAGATCGACAACGCCCGCATCCGCCGCATCGACGATCAGGGCCTGGTCACCGTGGCCACCGGGCGGCGCGTCATCACCAACGGCGACAACACCGAGTTCCTGCTCGAAGGCGATGCCCAGGTGATCCGCGAGGCCGGCACCGGCCAGGACGGCGTGGCCCGACCGCGGCTGCAGTTCAATGGCGAGCGGCTGCGGATCTTTCTGGACCCCGACCGTGTGGTCTCCGATCTGCCGGTGGTCCTGCGCCGCGGGAACGACCGGCTGGAAGCCGCCACCCTGGATTACCGCGACAACGAACGGGTGGCCGATTTCACCGGCCGCGTCCGCGTCCAGCTGCAACCGGCCGGCCGCAACACCAGTCCACCATGAACACTGCCCCGCCCAGCCCCCTGGTCTTCATCACCGGCGCCTCCAGCGGCATCGGGCAGGCCCTGGCGGCCCGGTTTGCCCGCGCCGGCTACCGGCTGGCGCTGGTGGCACGGCGCACCGATGAAGTGAAGGCCTGGGCCGATGCCCAGGGGCTGGACCCGCAGCGTTGCGCTGTCTTCGGTGCCGATGTGGCCGATGTCGACAGCATCGTGGCGGCCGGGCAGGCCTGCATCGAACAGATCGGTGTGCCCGATGTGGTGGTCGCCAACGCGGGCATCAGCGTGGGCATGGACACCGGCCAGCGGGAGGACATCGATGTCATGGCCCGCACCTTCGCGGTCAACAACACCGGCGTGGCAGCCACCTTCCACCCCTTCGTGAACGCCATGCGCCAGCGCGGCAGCGGACGGCTGGTGGCCGTGGCCAGCGTGGCGGCCATCCGGGGCCTGCCGGGCCATGGCGCCTACTGCGCCAGCAAGGCGGCGGTGGTCGCTTACGCCGAGAGCCTGCGCGGCGAGCTGCGCGGCAGCGGCGTGAAGGTGGTGACGCTGCTGCCCGGTTACGTGGACACCCCGCTGACCCGCCGCAACCGCTACCCCATGCCCTTTCTCATGAGCGCCGACGCCTTCGCCGACCAGGCCCATGCCGCCATCGAGGCCGGTGCAGCCTGGCGCGTCATTCCCTGGCAGATGGGCTGGGTGGCCCGGTTGCTGCGCGCCTTGCCCATCGCGCTGTTCGACCGGCTGCTGGCCGGCAGGCCCCGCAAGCACCGCCAGAACGAGACCTGAGCCCCAGCCCGGCCCTGCGGAGCGGGCAACAAAAAACCCCGGGGCTTTCGCGCCGGGGTTTTCAGGCAATCGGGAGGACCGATCAGTAACCGCCGCGGCCACCGCCGCCGCCGCCGTCACGACGGCCACCGCCACCGTAGGGGCTGCGGAAACCGCCGTCGTTGCCACCACCACCGTAGCCGCCGCCACCACCGCCACCGCTGCGGCCGCCGCCGAAACCACCACCACCGGTGCGGGGCGGGCGGGCTTCCATCGGGCGGGCCTCGTTCACCACGAGGCTACGGCCGCCGAGCGACTGACCGTTCATGCCTTCGATGGCGGCCTGTGCCTCGGCATCGCTGCCCATTTCGACAAAGCCGAAACCCTTGGAGCGGCCGGTGTCACGTTCCATCATGACTTTGGCGCTGTTGACCGAGCCGAACTGGCCGAAGGCCTGGTTCAGATCTTCGTCACGGACCGAGTAAGGCAGGTTGCCGACGTACAGTTTGTTGCCCATGCTTGGGACTCCTAGAAACAATAGAAAAGTAGCGATGGAGCCCCGATGCACACAAACCTGTAGCTGTAGCGCGCGAAACCGACCGATCACTTGAACCACAAGCCCGGGAGGGGCTTGCTCGGCCATTATGCGCGCAACCGTCCAAAACAAAGTGTTCTTTTTCAGGATGTGCAAGTGCCCAAGCCCTGCGATGCGCTCTTACAACACCCTGGCCATTCAGGGCCGCCGGGACGCCGCCCGACCCGGTGCGTATACTTCCGCCAGCGCCGATTTGTCCGGATTGCGGGCGCTTTAAAAATGCCGCTAAAGGGGAGATTCCCGGTCTCGCCTTTGAACCATGGCGGTGCCGGGTTTCTTCATTCAGGGCCCTGCCAGGCAGGGTGGACCGCTTGATCGTCACGCCCCAGACCTTCCGTTTCGACACCCCGCTGCCGCTGCAGAGCGGCGCCGTGCTGCCGGCCTACGAGCTGGTGGTGGAAACCTACGGCACCCTCAACGCAGACCGCTCCAACGCGGTGCTGGTGTGCCATGCCCTCAACGCCTCGCACCATGTGGCCGGCCTGCATGCCGATGCCGACGGCCAGCCGCTGCCACGCAGCGAGGGCTGGTGGCACAACATGATCGGGCCGGGCAAACCGGTGGACACCGACCGCTGGTTCGTCATCGGCGTGAACAACCTGGGTTCCTGCTTCGGCTCGACCGGCCCGACCCACACCAACCCGGCCACCGGCCAGGCCTGGGGCGCCGACTTCCCGGTGGTCACGGTGGAAGACTGGGTGAACGCGCAGGCCCGGCTGCTCGACGCCATGGGCATCCAGACGCTGGCGGCCGTCATGGGGGGCAGCCTGGGCGGCATGCAGACCCTGAGCTGGACCCTGCAGTACCCGGACCGGGTGCGCCACGCGGTGGTGGTGGCCAGCGCGCCCAACCTGACGGCCGAAAACATTGCCTTCAACGAGGTGGCGCGTCGCGCCATCGTGACCGACCCCGATTTCCATGGCGGCCACTACCTGGCGCACGACACCCTGCCCCGGCGAGGGCTGCGGATCGCCCGGATGATCGGCCACATCACCTACCTGAGCGATGACGTCATGAACGCCAAGTTCGGCAGAACGCTCAAGCCGGCCGATCTGGAGAATCCGCTGGCCAGCGGGGCAGCGTGGGGGTACCGGTACTCCACGACCGACGTCGAATTCCAGATCGAGAGCTACCTGCGCTACCAGGGCGACAAGTTCAGCGAGTACTTCGACGCCAACACCTATCTGCTCATCACCCGCGCACTCGATTACTTCGATCCGGCCCGCGCCCACGACGGCAACCTGAGCCGGGCGCTGGCGCGGGCAACCGCCAAGTTCCTGCTGGTCAGCTTCACCACCGACTGGCGCTTCTCGCCGGCCCGCAGCCGCGAGATGGTCAAGGCGCTGCTGGACAACCGCCGCGACGTGAGTTACGCCGAGATCGACGCCCCCCACGGGCACGACGCCTTCCTGCTGGACGACCCGCGTTACCACGCCGCCGTGCGGACCTATTTTGAACAGACGGTGGCGCAGGCCACGGGAGGCCGGGCATGAGCGATCGTCGGGTCATGGAAAGCATTGCCCGCCTGGTGCCGCCGGGCTCGCGGGTGCTGGATCTGGGTTGTGGCGACGGCGCCCTGCTGGACCACTTGCAGTCCACCCGGGGCTGCACCGGCTACGGGGTGGAGCTGGACGACGCCAAGGTGCAGGCCTGCATGCGGCGCGGCGTGAACGTGCTGCAGTTCAACCTCGACGAGGGCCTGGCGGTGTTCGGCGACAAGGCCTTCGATGTGGTGCTGCAGATCGACACGCTGCAGCACCTGCGCAATGCCGAGGTGATGCTGCGCGAGACCGCCCGCGTGGGCCGCGCCGGCGTGGTGGCCTTCCCCAACTTCGCCCACTGGCCGAACCGGCTGGCGGTGCTGCAGGGTCGCATGCCGGTGACCAAACGGCTGCCCTACCAGTGGTACGACACGCCCAACATCCGGGTCGGCACCCACGCCGACTTTGAGGTGCTGGCACGCAGCTGCGGGCTGCGCATCGACGACAGCTTCGGCCTGCACGAGGGCGAGGAAGTGCGCTTCCTGCCCAACCTGCTGGCCAGCACGGCGGTGTTCCGCTTCTCTGCCTGATCTGCGTCAGGGGCCGGTTCAGGCCTGGCGCTCTGCCGCGCCGTCCTGCCCGAAGTCGCCTTCGATGCCCACGCCCGATGCCAGTTGCGGGTAGGTCCTGCGGAAGGTCTCGGCAATGGCCTGCAACGGCAGGTCGTCGAAGCTGCCGCGCTCGTTCACATACTCCATGTGCTTCTGCCCGGCCTTGTCGAACGGGTGGTACAGCGAGTCGTTCACACCGTCGAAGTCCAGCGGCAGCAGACCGAACTTCTCGCACAGCGAGAGGTTGAAGGCCGGCGTGGCCTTGCGCCAGGCGCCCTCGATCCACAGCTCGGTGTACCCGTGCCAGACGAACACGTCGGTGCCCATGGTGCGCCGCAGCTTCTCGGTCGACATGTGGTTGCGCACATCGGCAAAGCCGAGCCGCGCGGGGATGTCGGCCGCCCGCGCCACCGCGGCCATCAGCACCGCCTTGGGCACGCACCAGCCGAAGCCCTGCTGCAGGCAGGTGCTGGCCCGCATGCCGGGGGCCGACAGGTCGATCCGGTAGGGGTCGTAACGCACCTCGTCGCGCACCGCGTGCACCAGCGAGACCGCCTGCTCGCGCACCGTGCTGCCGCGCCGGTGCGCGGCCACGAAGGCGCGGATGGCGGGGTGGTCGGCGTCGATGCTGGCGGTGGCGGCCCGATGGGCCGGGCCGGGTTCGGGGGTGCGGGGCTGCGTGCTCATGTCCGGATGATCCCAGAGCCGCCCTGTGTACTTTGGTAATCAGCGCGACAGCCTGAACGGCGTTCAGACAGGTATTGGCACCGCAAGCCGCTGTTATTCCGCCCTTCAGGACCGGGCGGGGCGACCGATATTGCAGTGACCTGACATTCCTTTCACCGAGCCTTCACCGAGGAACCCACCATGGACATGCGCAACGAAGCCACCCACCTCGCCCGCCAGGACGGCGCGCGCAACGCGGCCCAGCCGGCCAGTGCCGAATTCCTGACCTTCCGCCTGGGCGGCGAGGAGTACGGCATCGACATCCTGCGGGTGCAGGAAATCCGTTCGTACGAAGAGCCCACCCGCATCGCCAACGCACCCTCGTTCATCAAGGGCGTGGTCAACCTGCGTGGCGTGATCGTCCCGGTGGTGGACCTGCGCATCAAGCTCGGTTGCGACAAGGTGGAATACAACGGCTTCACCGTGGTGATCGTGCTCAACGTGCACGGTCGTGTGGTGGGTGCGGTGGTCGATTCCGTGTCGGACGTGCTGGAGCTGGCCGGCGACGTGATCAAGCCCTCGCCCGAGATGAACACCTCGGTCGACACCAGCTTCATCACCGGCATTGCCAGCGTCGGCGAACGCATGCTGATCCTGATGGACATCGAGGCCCTCATGTCGAGCAGCGACATGGGTCTGATGGAAAGCCAGACCGTTCAGTGACCTCTCCCCGCCATCCCGCCCGCTCTTCCTGACCCTCCATCACCATGAATCCGACCACCACCCCGACCACCTCGGTTGCGCGCCGGGTTGCCCTGCTCGCCGTGGCCATGCTGGCCGTCGTCCTGGCCGTTCTCAGTGGCGCCCTGTCGCTGGCCGTGGAGAAAAGCTCACGAGAACAGCGGGTCCTGATGGCTTCCGAGAAGGCCCGTTCGGTGGCCGATTCGGTCGACGGCTTCGACGCCACCGCGCGCATGATGACCGACCGCGCCTACCGGCCGTTCCGCCAGAAATTTGCCGCGACCTTCGAACTGGACAAGGCCGGCGGGCAGCTCAAGAGCTTCGGCGCTGCGCTCAACAACGACTTTGCCGAGGTGGACAACTTCAGCCGCACGAACGGCGGCGTGGCCACCATCTTCATGCGCAAGGGCGATGACTTCGAGCGCATCAGCACCTCGCTGAAGAAGGAAAACGGCGAGCGTGCCGTGGGCACCAACCTGGCCCGCAACCACCCGGCCTATCCGCTGATGATGTCCGGCACGAACTACACCGGTCGCGCCATGCTGTTCGGCAAGCCGTACATGACGCACTACGAGCCGGTGAAGGACGGTGGCGGCGCGGTCGTCGGCATCCTGTTCATCGGCTTCGACCTCAGCGACTTCCAGAAGTCGCTCGACACCCTGGTGGCCGACGCCCGCTTCTTCGAGAGCGGCGGCACCTATGTCATCGACCCCAGGGCCAGCAACGAAGAGGCGGTGTTCGTCTCGCACCCGACCGCTGCCGGCAAGAAGGTGCTGGAGGTGAACCCGGGCGCCGCCGCTTTCCTGGAACAGCTGCGTGCCGGCGAGGAAGCCTTCGTGATGGAAGCGGCTCCCCTGTACAACCCCGCCATCAGCGAGCCCTGGGCGGTGAAGCGGCAGGCCAAGGCCGGTTCCTGGTGGGTGGTGGCCGAGGTGTCGGACACCGAAGCCATGGCCTCCTACTGGACCACCATGTACGCCTTCTGGGGCATGCTGGCGGCCGCCACCCTGGTGCTGGGTGCCGGCCTGTTCTGGCTGGTCCGCCGCAACGTCAGCCAGCCGCTGGCCGAGCTGACCTCGGCGGTGACCACAGTGGCCCAGGGCGACCTGACCCGCTCGTTCACCAGCCAGCGCACCGACGAGATCGGCGGCCTGGTCCGCGAGGTGGAGTCCATGCGCCAGCGCTTCCTGAGCATGATGCGCGAGCTGCGCCAGGCCAGCGACAGCATCGGCACGGCGTCGGTGGAAATTGCCACCGGCAACCAGGACCTCTCCAGCCGCACCGAGCAGACCGCGAGCAACCTGGAAGAGACCGCGGCCTCGATGGAGGAGCTGACCAGCACCGTGCGCCAGAGCGCCGATGCGGCCCGTCAGGCCAACCAGCTGGCGGCGAGTGCGGCCGAGATTGCCGCGCGCGGTGGCGACGTGGTGGCCCAGGTGGTCACCACCATGGACGAGATCAACCACAGCAGCAAGAAGATCAACGACATCATCGGTGTCATCGACGGCATTGCCTTCCAGACCAACATCCTGGCGCTGAACGCCG